>VMHT01091173.1_pt1 | contig 65928 bp, 87 predicted proteins | sample 4693611 | NCBI WGS metagenome assembly VMHT01 (sample SAMN12280063, study PRJNA550983) | marine metagenome | isolation source: seawater sampled from same location over 5 years 0.02-0.2 micron viral filtrate | place: USA: collected off the coast of southern California halfway between the port... ...
GAGGGCGTAGCTGATTTTGAGAATATAGATACTATTATACCTCACGGTGGTGGAATAGAAAGCCAAGCAGCTTTGGCATGGGCAATAGATACAGGTAAAAAGCCTATTGTTTGGACAGATTTAATTGCAGAAGTGCCTGGAGCACATAACTTAGTTCTTGCTGCTAGAAAGTCAGCAGACTATTTTAAAGTGCCATTTGTATTGAGTACTAATTCAATACCTATGAAATCTATAAACATACCTGCAGGGTTTTTAAACATTGATAATGTAGTAAAACTAATAGTAGGAAACCCACAGTGGGCTATAGAATATGTTGTATTTGGAACGAACACTGATGATAGTGGACAACAAAGAGGTATGTTAAAAAATGTACAAAGAAATGTAGAAATGATAAAAAATCAAGAGTGGGAAATACATGGGTTGCAGTGGGAAAAGAAATTAGGTACACCCCTAATGTTATTTCCATTTGAGCATAATACAAAGTCAGAGATATACTCATTTATTATGAGAAAATATCCTGTCCTAGTAGATTATGCATGGACTTGTATGCAACCAGTACAAGTAAAAAAAGATAAAAGATGGTTGCCTTGCGGTAAGTGTGCTAAATGTATAGAGTACAAGGCAGCAAAACAAACAGCAGAAAATGCATGGTTGAAAGTAAAAGTAGGAAAAAATTATAAGGATTTATTGAAGTGAAAGTATTAATTTTTGGACAATCTGGAGCAGGTAAAACAACTCTTTGTAAGAATATAAAGAAGATTATGACTGACAGAGTTGTTCATATAAACGCAGACCAAATGCGCCACGAAGCCGATGACTGGGATTTCTCAGAACAGGGTCGTTGGAGACAGTTTAGAAGAATGTTGGATAAAGCAAATGCAGTATCAGATAGTGGTAAAATTGCATTAGTAGATTTTATATGTCCATTCAAGTCAGGTAGAGAGCAGTTTGATGCTGACCTGACTATATTTATGTCAGGAGTAGTAGAGAGTAAGTATGAAGATACTAACAAAATATTTGAGTGGCCTGAGTGGACGGAGTATGATTACGATATACATGAGTGGGATGATGATGACCCTGTTAATGTATGTTGGAGTATAGGACATAGAATATGGAAAGATGAAACTCCCACAGTACAAATGCTAGGTAGGTGGCAACCATGGCATGAAGGACACGAGGCATTACTAGAAAGATGTCTAGAGAAAGAGCCACAAGTAGAAGTGCAGATTCGAAGTATGGAATGGGACGAAAATAATCCATATTCTGCATATGAGATAGAGAAAAAATTAAAAAAGAAACTAGCACATTTAGCTGGTATAGTACAAATTAAATCTGTTCCAAATATAGTAAATATTACTTATGGAAGAAAGGTTGGGTATGTTATTGAACAAGAACATTTTAGTAAAGATATAGAGGATATAAGTGCGACAAAAATTAGACAAAATACCGCCTAATTGTTTACATATAAATTATGCATTAGACAAAGAATACTTAGAAGAAGTAGCATATACTTTGCCAAGAAAAGAGTTTTATTTCAAAGGTAAAAAGATACATGGGTATCATTATGCTCCTTGGAGTAATGCTTTACTTGAAGGAGAGTTTGTTGGAATGTTTGGTATAAAGGGTAGATTTAATATGAAATTTATATTCTTATCGCCAACAACTCGTTTAGACTGGCATGTAGACAAAGGTACAAAATCAGCAATAATATGGAAGATGAGTGGGGATGACCCTATAGAATTTAGAGATAAGTCTTACAAGTATGAGATGGCGATTGTAGATACAAGTAAAGAGCATCGAGTCGCTCCACTAGCCAATGAAAGAGTATTATTTAAACTATCTTGTTTTGATATGCCTTATAAAGATTTAGCAAGTAATTTTGCAAGAAAATATATGTATTATGAACCGAAAAATTAAGTTTCCAATCTATGTACTTTCAGAAGAGCCAGAAGAAATTGATGGGCTAGTGCTTATTGGTGACCAAATAGTTGATGATAAAAACATGAGTGGTAAAACTATTGGTATGAGAAGATTACAAACACCAATGAAAAGTGTATATCCACTTCGATATCAAGTAGATAATGAAGTAGGTATGATGAAACACAGGGGGAAACATTTTATAGACAGCGATGGAGTTTATTGGTATGATGAAAAGACAAAGACAACACCACTAAAATACCATAAGATTCGCAAAGTAGAAAAGAAAGATATAGCAACAGTAGTATGGCTAAAAGATGTGCCATTTCCTTTTGTAGAGGCAAGACCTCCTATGAAAGGTAGTAGCTGGGCAGGAGTACTATATCAAAAGGGTATTCCGTGGAAGATATGGGAGTATTGTGAAGAAAAGAAAAAAGATACATGGAGAAAAATATGAGTAGAAGTCCGTATGATTACTACCCCACACCAGAATGGTGTTATGAAAATTTACCGATAGATTGGAGTCAGTTTAAAACTGCAATGGAACCTTGTGAAGGAGATGGTAGAATAACAAAGTTTTTACAAAATAAAGGAATAGAAGTATCTACCTGTGAAATACAGCATGATAAAGACTTTTTTGACTATGGACATGATTTTACAGAAGATCATGGGTTTGATTTAATATTTACAAATCCACCCTTTAGTATAGCGCAAGAGTTTATTGAACATGCAATGGGATTATCAACTACAGTAATAATGTTATTAAGAATAAATTTTTTAAGTAGTCAAAAGAGGTACGATTTTTGGCAACAGTTTCCGCCTGATGGGTTATTTGTACTAAGCAAAAGACCTTCATTTACAGGGACAGGAACTGATTCACAAGAGTATGCATGGTTTGTGTGGAGTGATATAAAAGAACTCCAAGGAATAAAATGGATAAGATAGAAAGAGACTGGTACAAAGCACTATCATGGCGTATTATAGCTATGAGTGTAACTGCAATAATTGCAGTAACTGTAACAGGAAGTTATGAACTAGCAGCTAGTATAGCTGTAGCAGACAGTGTTATTAAAATAGTAGCATATGTCTATCACGAGAGGGCATGGAGATGGTTGACATCGAAAAATTAAGAGATAAATTAGCAACAAATATAGTATTAATTGAATTTGAAAGTTTAAAATCAGGAAAAGTTTACGATAGAGAGTATACTTTAAATGAGAAATATATGGAAGTTCCTAATCATATAAAAAATCAGAGTGGAGATACTGTGATATGTTATGATGTAGAATTTAAAAAATGGGAAGACTTACGAGTTGATTCAATACAAGGGTTTAAAGTAGTAGAATGAATTTTGACAAAAGTTTTATACCAGTATGGATAATACTAGCAATGCTAGTGTCTATGACTGTGTATGAACAAGTAAAAGTTAAACAAGTATGTGATTATACATTTCATGGAATTTATATATGTGCGGATTCGTAGTAACAACAGATACTGAAAATTGTGGTGAGATGATGAAACGACAAGAGTTTCGTGGTCCCGATGCAATGTCTATGTGGAAAAACAAAGATATTGCTATGGCTCACGCATTACTAGATATCAATGGAGAAAAACAATTACAACCATATAAAACCAAAAAGAATAATTATTTAGTATTCAATGGCGAGATGTATGATACTAATATACAGAATGATACAAAGTACTTAGCTGATGGACTAGAAACATATGGATTTAAGTTTTTAGAGTGGAATGATTGGCATGGAAGTTTAGCATGGTATCAACCAGAGAAAAGAAAATTAGTTATATGTAGAGACCACTTTGGAGCCAAACCTTTATGGATACATAAAAAAGGTAAAAATGTTACTGTTACTACAAGTCTAAGAAGCTTGTCAAATTTAGAAGAAAATACAAAAACAAAGCAAGGATATGTAATAAACTCATTATTACAAGGACATGAGAGTCCTTACAAAGATGTTATGAAAGTAGCTGCTGGAGAGTATGTAATATTTGATTTCAATACAGATAAAATAATATTTAAGAATCTTTGGAATAATTTTAAAATAAAAAGTAATCCGTTTAATAAAGAAGAGTTTAGAACAAGACTAATATCAAATATACAAAAGATAGCAAGTAATAAACAAAAGACAGGATTATTTTTGAGTGGGGGATTTGATAGTACATTTGCTCTATCAGTAGTAAAAGATATGGATTTAGACCTTACTGTATACATATGTGCTTATGATAACACAAAAGGACTATATAATGACCATAATGGGTTTAGATTAGAGGCTAAATTAGCTGCACAAACTTGTAAAGAATGGGGTGTAAAACATAAAGTAGTTGTACTACAACAAGACAAAATATATGACTACGATAGAAGATGGCTAAATAATGCTAGATTCCCTTGGTCAGATAGAAATAGACGAGCACCAAGATACTTTCTAGCAGAACAAGCTGCTAAAGATGGTTGTAAAGTAATAATTACAGGAGATAGTGCAGATGAACTGTTCTCTGGATATTTACATCATCATAAGTATTGGATAGAAGGATATTGTGAACATAAATTAGAATACTATAAATCAGAGCCATGGCTTCCTAAGATACAGTTTTCAGACGATAAATGGAACAATATGTTGATTTGTGATTTGATGATAACATCCGAGCAGAATATACTAGCAACTGACCAAACCTGCGGAATGTTTGGAATGGAAAGTAGACCTGTATATTTAGGTCAAAATTTTGTTAGATATTGTTATGAATTTGATGGTATGACAAAATTTAAACAAAGATTTGGATGGGACACAGGAGTATATAAATACTTACTTAGAGAAGTTATGGGGGATATGTTACCAAAACATATTATAGACAGAAAGAAAAAGACAGGCTGGAGCAGTCCTTGGGATAACAACCACCCAAGAATACAAAAAGAATGGAGAATTGCAGATTGGCAGTACATGAAGGAACTAAGTTGATAAAAGGATTTACTTGCGGAGCATTTGATTTATTACATGCAGGTCATGTAGTAATGATGAAAGAGGCAAAAGAGAATTGCGATTATCTTATAGTAGGATTACAAACTGACCCGAGTATAGATAGACAGGAGAAAAATCAACCTGTTCAGTCTGTATACGAAAGATATATGCAATTACAAGCTATAAAGTACATAGATGAAATTATTCCTTACGATACAGAACAAAGTCTGATAGATTTACTAGAATCAACAGAAATACATTTGAGATTTATAGGAGAGGATTGGGCAGACAAGCATTTTACAGGAAAAGGATTGCATGAAGTATACTATACTAATAGACAGCACTCTTTTTCTAGTTCAGGATTAAGGAGACTTATTAGTGAAAGCAGTACTAAGTAATAGAATATATTTATCCGTTAATAAAGAACAAACTAATGAGTTAGAAAAAGAACTGACTTATACAATTGCTCCTCGAATACCTAGTGACCCACCTATCGTGTTCAAAACATTTCGATATGTTAGAGAGGGTTTGGTGTCTTTACCAATGGGGAGAGAAGATTTAATCCCATCCGATTACGAGATAGTAGATAAACGAGTGGTAAATGAAATCGAACATCCAGAGTTTAAGTTTGATTTACGACCAAGCCAACAGGCGGTTTATGATGAGGTACAAGACAATAGTATAATTAACGCTTGGGTAAGTTGGGGAAAGACATTTACAGGTTTAGCAATCGCAGGAAAGCTAGGTCAAAAAACACTAGTAGTTACTCACACGACTAACCTACGAAATCAGTGGGAAAAAGAGGTGAAGAAATGCTTTGGATATACAGCAGGGAGAATAGGTAGTGGTCAATGTAATATAGATGCTCCTATCGTCTGCGGGAATATTCAGACTTTATACCGTCGAATGGACGATATAAAAAAGGAGTTCGGGACAATTATATTAGACGAAATGCATCATGTTAGTAGTCCAACCTTTACGAGGATTATAGATGAAATGCCGTGTCGTTACAAGATAGGACTTACTGGAACTCTTGAAAGAAAAGATGGCAGACATGTTGTTTTCCGTGATTATTTCGGTAGCAATGTGATGAAACCGCCAAAAGAAAACTATCTAGTTCCTAAAATTGATATTTATAAAACAGATATTAGATTTTTAGATGGTAGTTATACTCCATGGGCAGAACGCATAAATCACTTAACAAGAGATGCGGAGTATGTACATGGTGTAGCAATGACAGCTGCTCGTTACGCTGCAGAAGGACATAAAGTTCTTGTTGTATCAGATAGAGTAGCATTTCTAAAAAACTGTGCAGCTCTAGTAGGAGATAAAGCAGTTTCAATAACAGGGGATATGGATTTTGCTGAAAGAGAAGAGACTATGGATATGATAAGAAAAGATAAACAAATCTTATTTGGAACACAGTCAATCTTCTCGGAAGGCATATCTATCAATGAGCTTAGTTGTTTAGTGTTGGGAACACCAGTAAATAACGACCCCTTACTCACACAGCTTATTGGTAGGATAATAAGAAAAATAGATGGAAAGAAACAACCAGTAGTGGTTGACTTTAATCTAAAAGGTAAAACAGCAGCTCGACAAGCAAGTGCTAGAATGGGCTATTATATAAAACAAGGATACGAGGTAAATGTATTATGAATGAAACTAAAATTGAACTAAACATACCTGAAATGCAGAAGATGAACATAATGTTTGCGACTCCAATGTATGGCGGTATGTGTCATGGGTTATACACTAAGTCTCTTATGGATACCACTGGTACATTTATGAATCATGGTATAAGTACACAGATTTATTATTTATTTAATGAATCTTTGATTACTAGAGCTAGAAACTATTGTGTTGCAAATTTTCTTAAATCTGACGCTACTCACTTAATGTTCATTGATAGTGACATTTCATGGAGAGCTATGGATTTAATGTATATGGCTCACATTATGGCAACTACAGATGACATAAGAATATTAACTGGTTTATACCCAAAGAAAACTATTGCTTGGGAAAAAGTTTTGCATGTTGCAGAACAAGGACACGAGCATATAAAACAAAACCCTTCTCTACTATCTAAAGTAGCTGGAGATATGGTATTTAATCCACTGCCTGAGGAATATCCAGATGGCAAAGCACCTGTCTTTGAACCTGTAAAGATCAAAGAGGGAGCAACTGGATTTATGATGATAGAAAAGTCAGTATTTAAGGAATATGCAGACGCATACCCCGAGTTAGAATATACTCCCGACCACATTCGTGAAGGAGATTTTCAAAGAGACGAAACAATACACGCTTTTTTTGACTGTATAATTAACGAGCAGAACAGATATCTAAGTGAAGATTACATGTTCTCCGAGTATTGTAGAAAGATTGGTATTGACATATGGGCACTACCAATGATTGAACTTACACATTCTGGCAGTTACATCTTTGAAGGTAGAATGATTGACATGGCACATATGGGTGTTCATGCGACAATCGCACCTGAGGATGCTGATAAAATCTTAGAGAATAAGCAGAATGAGAGTTCAGAAAAATAACTCTTGACACAAACTCAAAAATTTGATATAATATATGTTACTATATAACTGGGATAAGATTGTAAAAATAAGCAAAGGGAATGTTGGAGATATCATAACAATCCTTAGAATTATTACATACAAAATCCAACCGAAAAACTATTACGATAAGACTTTTAAATTTTATAAGTACCGTTTTGGTGGGAAATCATTTCTGAAGAATCCGAAAGATTTGATGGAAGTCGGTAGGTCATATAGTGATAAAGAAGTAGCAGAGTATGCAGGTGTCGCATCCTTTCGCAATTATCACAACTATGTTAATAGTAAAGACACCACACTAGACCTTCTGGAATGTCCAATTTCAGAAGATATAATAAAAGCAAACAGACTGCTCAAAATAAAGGAAGGTCGGATTCACTTTATGTTTGAGGAGACACAAGGAGAAAAAAATGGCAATTGGATTTAACCAAACCAAGGGCTCAGCCCAAAAAGAAAAAATCGAAACCTATAACTATGCAGGTAAAGAAGACCACCACCTAAGAATGGTTGGAGACTTACTACCTAGATATGTCTATTGGATTAAAGGAGAGAATAACAAGAATATTCCTATGGAGTGTTTATCTTTCGATAGAAACTCTGAAACCTTTAACAACAAAGAACATGACCATGTTCGTGACTTTTACCCTGACTTAAAATGTGGATGGTCTTACGCTGTCCAATGCATAGACTACGGCGACAAATCAGTTAAAGTTCTTAATCTTAAGAGAAAACTATTTGACCAAATGATTGTAGCTATGGAAGAGTTAGGCGACCCAACAGACCCTGTAACAGGATATGACATTCATTTCAAGAGAAAGAAAACAGGTCCACAGGTGTTTAATGTTGAGTATCAATTACAAGTTCTAAAGTGTAAACCAAGAGAACTTGAGGATTGGGAAAAAGACTTAGTAGCAAGTCTAAAATCTATGGATGATGTCTTACCAAGACCAACCGCAGATGCACAATTAGAGTTACTAAGAAGAGTGAATAATCAAGGCGATGAACCTTCACAAGAAGTTTCTGACGAGTTTGACGTATCATGATTGGAGTAGGAGATAAATTTCCAGAGTTTACACTTAACGGTGTAAGTGGTAACATGAGTTTTAACGAAGATTGGAAAGACGCAGACCATGACTTTATTAAAGTTAATAGTTGGGATTTATCTGACTGGTCTGTAATTTACTTTTACCCAAAAGACTTTACATTTATTTGCCCTACTGAGATAGTAGGTATGGATAGCTTAATGGCAGAAACTGATGAAGTTTATGGCATAAGTCCTGATAACGAATATTGTAAATGGGAGTGGAAAACAGGTGATGAACATGCACCTCTTTATGGCGTAGAACATGCACTTTTAGCTGACTGCAATAACAATCTTGCAACAGCTTTAGGAATTGTAAGCGATGAAGGTGTTCCTTATAGAACAACCTACATACTTGACCCAGAAGGAATAATACAGCATGTATCTGTTAACGCTCTAAACACAGGCAGAAATGCAAATGAAGTTCTTAGAACTTTACAAGCATTAAAAGCAGGTGGTCTCACAGGTTGTGAATGGACACCAGGAGATGACTTCGTAGCATGATTTTATTTACAGCAGACTGGCATATAAAACTCGGACAAAAGAATGTACCAGTACCATGGGCTTGTTCCAGGTATCAGTTATTCTTTCAACAAGTACAGGATGCTATAACAAATCATGATGTAAGTTTACATATCATTGGAGGGGACTTGTTTGATCGAGTCCCTTCTATGGATGAACTTACTCTCTACTTTGACTTTGTTAGACAACAGAAAGTAAGAACAATTATTTATGATGGAAACCACGAAGCTACTAAGAAAAACTATACATTTTTTAGTAATTTAATTCGTGCGACTAAAGACATCAACCCTCTAGTAGAAGTAATAACAGAAACATACTATGAGGATAACTGGGCGATACTGCCTTATGCTGATTTGCATAAAAAGAATTGTATAGAAACGATTGATGCGGACTACTTATTTACTCATGTTCGTGGTGAGATACCACCTCATGTTATACCAGAAGTAGATTTGAAAAGATTTGATAAGTTTAAAACTGTCTTTGCTGGAGACTTACATGCTCACGAGAATACTCAACGAAATATTGTGTACCCAGGAAGTCCAATGACTACATCTTTTCATAGAAATATAGTAAAAACAGGTTATCTAACTATTGATGATAATTTTGATTGGACATGGCACAAGTTTGAACTACCACAACTTATTCGTAAGACTGTTGATAGTCCCGATGAAATGGTACAAACAGACTTTCACCATACTATATACGAACTAGAAGGAGATGTGCAAGACTTAGCAAAAGTTAAAAACTCAGAACTACTAGACAAGAAAGTAGTAAGACGAACGGTTGAAGCAACCTTAAATTTACACGCAGAAATGACAATGTCTGATGAACTAGGTATTTACTTGAAAGAAATACTATCATTAGATGATGATAAAATAAGAAATATTATGGGAGTGTTTAATGATTATTCTGCAAAAACTGAAGTGGGATAACTGTTTCTCTTATGGAACAGGAAACGAAATAGACTTATCCGAGTCTACACTTACACAATTAGTTGGAACAAACGGAGTAGGTAAATCTTCTATACCTTTAGTATTAGAAGAAGTTTTATTTAATAAGAATAGTAAAAATGTTAAAAAAGCAGACATCGCTAATAGATATGTTAATCAAGGATACGATATATCTCTTGAGTTTAGTGTTGACAGTGATTCTTATTGCATTTCTGTTAGTCGTAGGTCTACACTTAAATGTAAGCTAACGAAGAATGGAGAGGATATAAGTTCACATACTGCTTCTAATACATATAAGAGTTTGGGAGAAATACTTGGAATTGACTTCAAGACTTTCTCACAGTTAGTATATCAGAATACAAATGCATCTTTACAGTTTCTTACTGCCACAGATACAAACAGGAAAAAGTTCCTAATTGACCTCTTAAAACTAGACGAATATGTGTCGTACTTTGAGAGTTTCAAGGAGGCAGTACGAGTAGCTTCAAGTAATATTACAGTAACCAACGCCAAAATCTCAACTATTGAGAAATGGTTGGAAGATAATTTTTTGGAAGATACGACACTACTTACAAAAATGGATTTACCATTTCAGTCAGAAGAAGACGAAAAGTCTTTAAGTTCTTTACAAATAGAGTTTGAAAATATCTCGGAAAAGAACAAAAATATAAATACTAATAATAATCTGAAGGAACAGTTAAAAACAATTGACCTTCACGAAAATAAAAGATTATTAGCAAAGCATACAGAACTCATAGATACAGCTCCTCACCTAACTCGTTTAGGAGCATGGAAGTCAGAAGGTATACATGAGGAAAAGATGTTAGAAAAATACCAAGCCCTAGCGGGTATGGAAAACGCAGAGTGTGTTACTTGCGGTCAAGACATTAACCAAACCTTTGTAAATATGTCAATAAAAGAACACACAGAAAGAATGGAACAATGTGAAAAATTCGCAGAGAAAGATAGAGAAAAATTAAAAGAGGCAGAAGAACATAATGAGATACATAGGACAGCAACCAAAAACATCGAAGATTGGGAAAATCTCTACAGGAGTATCGACAACAAACTCCCTACACAAGTTATCAACGGAGAAGAGTTGGGGAATAAGATTAAAACGCTTCGCGAGAGGATTGCCGCTATTAGGGACTCTATTCAGACGGTAGTAGATGAGAATGAGAGAAGAGAACGACACAACACAAGAATTGGAATTATACAAGAGCAAACTCAGCAGTTTCAAGAACAACTTGACGCACACGAGCTTAGACTTGAGAGTTCAGAAAACAAACTTGCGGTTCTTGAAATACTTAAAAAGGCGTTTAGCACAAACGGTCTCCTTGCATACAAAATAGAATCACTTGTCAAAGAACTAGAAATACTTACTAATGAGTATCTCGCAGAGTTCAGTGATGGTAGATTCAGTATAAATTTTGTTGTAGAGAACGACAAATTAAATGTAGAAGTATCTGATAATGGAAACATTATTGATATTCTAGCACTTTCTTCAGGTGAGCTAGCAAGAGTAAATATTGCAACGCTAGTCGCAATTAGAAAGTTAATGACTTCGATTAGTAGAAGTCAAATCAATGTTCTTTTTCTTGATGAAGTTAATCAAGCATTAGATGAACAAGGAAAAGAAAAAGTAGTGGAAGTCCTACTGAAAGAAGAAAACCTAAATACATATTTAGTTTCTCACGGTTGGACTCATCCATTGCTTGAAAAGATAGAGATAATTAAAGAAGATAATATATCGTGCCTCAGCAGTTAAATTTAAACTTCAAACCTAGAGACGCCACACCTGAAGAATTTAAGGAGTGGGAAGAGAAAGAACTTAACTGGTGGGCTGAGATACAGATACCGTTAGTAGCTTTTATGGCTATTGTGCAGTTACTTGTATTCGGCTCTATGCTGATGGCATTTTACTTAATAGGAAAAGCAGTATGAAACAACCACCAATACATAGAAGATTAATAATGTTTGTAGTTGATAGTTGGAGAGTGATTATGGATGCTAGATACAATCCACTAAAATATATTCCCGACCCAAGTCTACAGACTTATTTTATGTTAGTATTATTTACAATGTGGAGTGTATACTTTGGATTTGTAGCAACCTACTATATGGGTTGGCTAGGGTATAGCACAGTAACAAGTATAATTGTCCACATATGTATATTACTACCTCTTGCATTCACAAACGCAGTGTTTGCAGATGCAGAAAGAGACCATGCTCCCTGGTTACTACAGTGGAGAAAAGAACAAAAGTCATGGAAGTTTTGGCAAAGAAGAACAAAACCAAACATGGTAAGATGGGATATAGATAAAGAAGCATGAAGTTTTACGTATTATCAATAGTAACATTTATGGTATGTACCATAGCTTTAGCATATAACAATCTAGAGTATAAAGGATACTCAGGAGCACACTCTTGCACAGGCGAGTGTTATGCAGAATATGTAAAGATTCATGGTACACCAGCACAGATAGAACAGAAGAAAAAAGAACTTGCAAGTGCAGATGAATTTAGTTCTATTAGAAGTTTATGGGCAGGTTGTGCAGCTTGTCACGGTAACGAAGGTCAAGGCATGGCAGTATTTCCTAAACTGGCAGGCCAAAGTTCCGAGTATATAATCGACCGACTCAATACATATAAAAATAGAGGAGAAGTCGGAAGTATGAGTTCTACAATGTGGGCTCAAGCAGGTATGCTTTCAGAACAAGAGATTAACACAATAGGAAAATTCATTGAGGAGACAATGAAATGATAGTAGAAATATATAGTATACCAAACTGTCCTTACTGTGTCAAAGCTAAGAACTTAGCAACGAACAAAGGACACGAAGTAATTTATAACATGATGGGAGAAGAGTTTCAAGCAACAGATGTAAAAACACTATTCCCGACAGCTCGAACATTTCCACAGATTATTGTGGATGGAGAGAAGATTGGAGGTTATGTAGAGCTGGAGAAGATGATTGGTTAATTCTAGAAGGAAAGGACATGACGCAGAGTTAAAAGTCGCTGCCATGTTACATAGACATACTGGTCTGACTTTCACACAGACTCCAGGAAGTGGTAGTGGTAAAATAAAAGGAGACCTTTATATACCACATAAGCATAACATATTTACAATAGAAGTTAAGTTCTATCGTGATATGGCTTTCAATCACAAAATATTTACTCAAAAGAGTAATCAATTTGTTGGGTGGTGGTCAAAACTTTGTAAACAAGCACAGGAAATGAAACAAGAACCTTTACTTATATTCAAAGAAAATCACTCTCAATGGTATGTGGCAACGACAAGAAAGCCACTTTACAAAAAACATATGTACATAAACTGGTTAGGGTGCTATGTCACTTTAGCTGAAAAATATTTAGAAACAGAGGAAATAAAATTTACAAATGGCGATAAAATTTACGAGCCATGGAAAGCCGATCCCGAATGGGAACTTATTAATAGTTGATGGACTCAACTTAGCTTTTCGATGGAAACATCAAGGTAATTTGGATTTTGAACATGATTATGTTCGTACAGTTCAATCCCTTGCAAAGTCCTATAACTGTGGAGAAATAGTAGTACTTGGAGATGGTGGTAGTAACTATCGAAAGTCTATTGACCCACAGTACAAAGCAAATCGTAAGGAACGATATGCAGAACAAACCCCCGAAGAAGAACAAGAGTTTTTAGATTTTCTTGCGGAGTTTCAACTAACAATGAATACTCTAAAAGAGAAGGGGTATCTTACTCTCAAATATCAGGGAGTAGAAGCTGATGATATAGCAGCTCATATTTGTCAACAAAGAGAGAATCTTGGTATTGATGAAATATGGATGATATCTTCAGATAAAGATTGGGATTTACTAGTTGACCCTAAAATAAGTCGTTTTTCGACAGTAACTAGAAAAGAAACAACAGTCCATAATTGGGATGAACATTATCAATTTGACCCTGAGTACTTTCTTACTTATAAGTGCTTAACAGGAGACAAAGGCGATAACGTTCCAGGAGTTGATGGAGTCGGACCAAAGCGTGCTACTCAATTAATAGAACAATATGGAGATGTTTTTGATATTATGGCGAGTTTGCCGATAGAAGAAAAGTACAAATTCATTCAGAACTTAAACGAGTTTGGAAGTGAAGGACTTGAAACTGGAGTCAAACTTATGGATTTAACATATGATGTTGATGCCGCATTACTAGGGCATGGACAAGAAATAATAAAATTGGTAGAAAATTATGTCAGTGAAGATAGATTATAGTAAAGATGAACTTTTAGACGATTTTGCAATGGCAACTCTAAAAGATAGATACATGATTCCAGGTGAGAACTCACCACAGGAAGCATTTGCTCGTGCTGCAGAAACATTTGCAGATGACGATGACCATGCACAGCGTTTATATGATTATGTAAGTAATCTATGGTTTATGTTTGCAACTCCCGTATTGTCTAATGGCGGTACGAGAAGAGGCTTACCAATAAGTTGTTTTCTTAATTATGTTGATGATAGTAGAGAGGGTATAACAGACCACTTTACTGAAAATGCTTTCTTAAGTAGTTTTGGTGGTGGTATCGGTGGTACTTGGAGTGATGTTCGTTCAGCAGGGACTAAAACATCAAAAGGCTCAGAGTCCACTGGAGCAATACCTTTTATGAGAGTAGTAGATGCAGAAATGCTGGCGTTTAGCCAAGGTGTAACTAGACGGGGAAGTTATGCTTCATATCTACATATGTCACACCCCGAAATAGAGGAGTTTTTAGATGTTCGTAAACCTACTGGTGGCGACACTAATCGTAAGTGCCTCAATCTTCATCATGCTGTGGTGGTTCCAGATGATTTTATGGAACTCATTCATAGTGCTACCAAACTTGATAATTTCGATGATAGTTGGCCTCTTATTGACCCTCATACCAAACGAGTGGTTAAGACTGTAAGTGCCAGAGCATTATGGGTAAAAATCTTACAAAATAGAATGGAAACAGGTGAGCCTTACTTAATGTTTGAAGACGCAGTTCAAAATGATCTGCCCGACTTTCAGAAAAGAAAAGGATTACAAGTACATCACAGTAACTTATGTAGTGAAATTACACTTGCAACAGACGAAGAAAGAACAGCAGTATGTTGTCTTTCTAGTGTAAATTTAGAGTACTACGATAAGTGGAAAAACCACCCTGCATTTATACCTGACTTGATTCGTATGCTTGATAATGTGTTAGAATCATTTATCAATACAGCACCAAGTCAGTTAGAAAAAGCTAAGTTTAGTGCTTTCCGGGAGAGAAGTATAGGGCTTGGCGCAATGGGTTTCCATGCATTTCTACAAAAGAATAATATTCCTTTTGAGAGTGCAATGGCAGCTCAAATAAACTTAGAAATGTTTGGTTATATAAAATCAAACGCAGATAAAACAACTAGAGAATTAGCAATAGAAAGAGGAGCATGTCCAGATGATGATACTGCTTCTGTGCGAAATGCTCATTTATTAGCTATTGCACCTAATGCTAGCTCTAGTATTTTATGTGGTAATACTTCTCCAAGTATTGAGCCATTTAGAGCAAATGCATATACACAGAAAACTAAGTCAGGAAGTAATCTAGTTAAAAACAAATACTTAGACGCTCTTCTTATGAATAAAATAGGACATAGTGATATATACAATCAAACTTGGAAAGATATTGTTGCAAACAGAGGTAGTGTTCAACATTTAGATATACTAGATGATTGGGAAAAGGATGTGTTCAAAACAGCAGTTGAGATTAATCAAGCCTGGCTAATAGAACATGCTTCTGAGAGACAGCCATTTATTTGTCAGTCTCAGAGTCTTAATTTGTTCTTTCCTCCTGACATAAATAAAGGAGAGCTACATAATATACATATGTTAGCATGGGCAAAAAATTTAAAAACATTATATTACTTGAGGAGTGAAGCTATCAGTAGAGCTGATAATGTTGCTTCCCAAGCTAAAAGGGAGATAATCTTTGAAAACCAAGATTGTCTAAGTTGTGAGGGATAAATGAGTTTATTAAAAGAAAGAGAATATTATAAACCTTTTCAATATCCGTGGGCATTTGAAAACTATAAAAAACAACAACAAATGCATTGGTTACCAGATGAAGTGCCACTACAAGATGATATTAAAGATTATAATTTAAAGTTAAGTGATGGAGAACGAACATTGTTAGATAACATATTTAAGTTCTTTACACAAGCTGATGTAGATGTATGTGGAGGCTATGCCCACCATTACTTACCTACATTTAAGCAACCAGAAGTAAGAATGATGCTTGTTAGCTATGCTGCTATGGAAGCAGTGCATCAAGAAGCATACTCCTTATTATTAGAAACTTTAGGTAAGTCAGATGACATGTACCAAGAGTTTTTTGATATTAACGCCATGATGGAGAAACATGAATATCTACAAGATTTCAGTATGAACACTCCATTTGATATGGCAAAAACTATGGCAGTATATAGTGCATTTACAGAAGGAGTACAGTTATTTAGTAGCTTTGCTATCCTTCTAAACTATCCTAGACATAACTTAATGAAAGGAATGGGACAAATTGTTACATGGAGTATTCGTGATGAATCATTACATGTTGAAGGATTGTCAAAACTATTTAGAACTTTCATTGCGGAAAATCCTGAGTTATGGACTGATAAGTTAAAATACGAAATATACTGTGCTGCAGAAAAGACAGTAGAGTTAGAAGATAACTTTATTGATATTTGTTTTGATAAAGCAGATATACCAGATTTGACAGCAAGAGAAGTCAAGGAATATATTAGATATATTGCTGACAGAAGGTTATTGGGTATCGGTATGAAGAAAATATTTCATAGTACAGAAAATCCATTGCCTTGGATTGACATGCAAGTCAACGCAGTTGAGCATACCAACTTTTTTGAAAACCGTGCTACCGAGTATGCAAAGGCTAGTACACAAGGAAATTGGCAGGATGTATTTAAATAATGGATAATTCAATTAAAATTGATGATAAGGACTATCTCGTAGAAGATATGGATGACGACCAAAAAGCATTAGTACAAGCGATAAAGTTTTGTGATGTTAAATCAGCAGAAGTTCAAAACACACTAGCTGCTTTAAAAACAGCTCGTCAAGCATATGTGAATGATTTAGGCGAAAGACTAAAGTCGTGAAAATCTTCATAGGATATGAAAGTGAATATCCTGAAGCATTTGAAGTATGTGCTGAATCTATTCGTAGCTTCAGTACAAAACACGAGATTATACCTCTTATCAAAAGCAAATTAGAGGATGAAGGAATGTACTCAAGAAAGTACCAGGGTGAGAGCACAGAGTTTGCTTTCACTCGTTTCCTCGTTCCTAAACTGTCTGATTGGACAGGTCACAGTCTTTTTTGTGATGGAGATTTTATGTGGAGATGTGACCCACAAGAAATCGAAGATTATGTAAAACAAAGTTCTCAATCTCCAACTGTATGGGTAGTTAAACACCCTCAATTTCTAACAACACCTAGTGAGAAGATGAATGGCAAAGCAAATATGTCATATCCAAAAAAGTATTGGTCATCTCTCATGTACTTTAATAACGCACAATGTCTTCAACTATCCAGTAGGTCAGTTAACTATTGGACTGGCAAACAATTACACGAAATGGAGTGGGCGGATGAAATTGGTGAGTTACCAGCAGAATATAATGCTATGGTAAATTACTATAATTTTCCTAGTCCTAAAGCAATACACTTTACAGATGGTGGACCGTGGCAAGACATACATGATAATATACTTTACTCAAACGAATGGAAAAAACATTACAACAACTTACTAAAAATAAAACACTAATACTTGTAGGAAACTCAGTAGAGATTCTACAATACGAGTATGGAGATTATATAGAATCTTTTGATACTGTTGTTCGTTTTGGAAGGGGAGCTCCTTATGACTATACAAGTAGTCTAGGTAGTAGAACTGATATATGGGTAACAGGATTTCTTCGTGTAAATGCAAGAAAATTTTTTGACTGTCTTACTCTTTTTAATCGTAGTCGTATTCATATGAACAAACCTTCGACTACTATACTCCCTAAAGATTTTAAATATACGGATATGTTTTCTGATGAAGAAATAATAGATATTCATGATAAGTTAGGAGTTGTGCCGAATAAACCTGTAGGATGGAGACCATCACAAGGATTTATGGCAATATTATTTTTCTTGTTAAAGTGTGAGTGTAAAAGTATAACTTTGATAGGTTTCGATTTCTTTTCTAAGAAGTTGCCTTTCAAAACAGGAGAAGATAATCCTTCGAGTTGGCATATGCCAGTCAATACTCAAAAAGTAAATATTCATTCCAAAAAAGAAAAAGAACTTGTAATTGATATGAAAAATCAGGGATTGATAGAGTGGAAAATTTTGTCAGACCTTGAAAATGAGATATTAAAGTTTACCTAGTTTAAATCCTGTTTGTAATAACTTTCCAAGCGTTGCTTTCTGTTTCGACGCTTTTGTCAACATCTGTTCATTTAATCTTGCATTTCTAAATTGCATAGGAATAGAATCAATCAAACGAGTATAACAGTCCCAAGGTATTCCGAGTTGAACACTGATTGGAATATTTAAATAATCTCTCATAGCCCACTTATGTTGCACATTTAAACTGTACCCTTTTCTTAGCATATTATTATAATCTGCAACTTCTTTCAAACCTAGACAATCTTTTTCTAGTAGACAATCTACTGTACCATTCATATACAAAGGCATATAGCTATGCTTGAATTGAACTAAGTTTTTCATAAATGCTGTGTTAGTACAAGCATCTAGTCTATGATCTAAGCTGTAAAAGTCTTGTGGCAAGTCTCCCCCTGGAAAGAATAAGTCTTCGTCTTTGAAAGTTTTCAATACATCCCAGTTAAGTAAAAGCATCTCTGGGTCTTGTTGATGAGCACTATTCTCATATGTTGGATTACCTATTCTTGAGTAGTAATTTTTATATTGTGAATGGTCTTTGAATCTATGCTTGTGTGATAAGAAAGATAAACTTTTCATAAAGAAACTTTCTTCTGGTACATTACCTGTAACTATCTCTCTTAAAAATATTCTATTACCACCTGCTACTAATATTCTTTTGTTTAGACTAGGCGTTTTGTCTTTCCACCAGTTTTTAAGATGACATACCATTTTTGCAGTATCTTCTGTTGTCCACCAAGTCTGATATATTTTTATCTCATCAAAGTGTTCTATAGCCCATGCTATAGGAGCATCGTTCCAATCTGCTTCATGGACATATAAATGAATCCTATAGTCTTTAGACTTATCCAGGAGTGAGGCTAGAGTAAACATACTCCAGTCTTTTTTATATTGATGTACTATTTCTATCATTGTTCTATTTTGTATTCCCAAAAGTTTGCTAGATACTTTTCTAGCCTTTCGTCTGCGTCCTCGTCAAAATCAAAGATTATTCCTGAATTTTTTGCCGAGAACAGTTTTAATATTGTTTTCTTTGCATCTGTTCCTGCAACTGCTTCGTAAAAACTTTCATAAGTAAGTAAACTTTTCTCTCTCTTTTTTACAGGGTGAGAAACCATTCGTATATCTTTTTCTAGTAGTAATGCGACGATGCCCATTTCACTATTCTGTGCTGTTGCTATTTCAGTTGCATTAAGAAGAAGTTCATGTCCTCCCTCTTTCTTTCCTAGTACTTTATCATATCCAAACTTTGCTCTAAGTTCTGCTATAAAAATATGAGCAGTTATTGGATGTGGTTTTATTACATATCCTTCTTCAACTAATTTTTCCACCCTTCTAATGTCTATACAATCGGGTTTGCATAATAAGTTGCTGCCTGGTAAAAATATTACTTTCTCGTAAAATTTTTCACTCGGATGAAGATAATACTTGTTCTGTATATTCTTCATCACTTTGTCGATTCTTTCTTCGTCTATCTTTATGTCGGAATTTACAATCGCCTTAAACAGTCTATTATTAATCTTTATGGAAGGAACTCGAAAGTATAATCCCCTTCCCATAAAATCCGTGTATAACCATTTTCTGATGGTATAGTTCTCATTTGTGTTAAACCATATGTCATACTCAAATGCTAAATCTCTGTGACTTTTAGGTAGAAGTTTCTTACCAAACTCATTTAATATTACTAAGTCTTCTGAGGGTCTAAAAGCTGAGCCTGATTTTAACCAGTGAGTTGCTATATCACCGACTTCTTCATTAATGCTTAAGGCTTGTAATTTATTCTTTGCCTTTACCATTCTTTAGCTCGAAGATGACTTGTTCCATCTTTCTCATTCTATGTTCGTTTTCTTCTATTACATCATATATTGCTGTAAGCATTGATTCCATTTTCTTGTTTACATACTCTGGTGTAATACCTTTTTCTTTTTCAAATCCTGCCATTAGTTAGATTCGCTCCATTGTGAGCCGTCCCAGTAAGAGAATCCATAATCTTCTAGACTCGAGACTTCTGTGTCAAATAGAGTTCCTGCTGAGCTGGCGGTTGTTCTTTCAAATACTGTTGTTGAAGTATTGAATGTTGTTGTTGTTAAGTGGTCAGTGTTTCTGCTTGTAGCAGATGCCCTTGTTGTATTAAATGTTGTAGTGGTAGTTGTACCTCTAGAACTTGATGTTGTCTTGCTTGTCTCAAAGGTTGTAGTAGTATCATACGCAGTTGTTGTAGTTGTTGCTGTTTCAAAGGTTGTAGTAGTATCTCTACTTGATGCAGTACTTCTTGAACTAGCTGTACTTTGTTGAGTATTAAATGTTGTTGTTGTACTTCTACTTGACGCAGTACTTCTAGTAGTTGTTGTTCCTTGAGTAGTTTCATAAGTAGTAGTAGTATTCTTAGCAGTTGCTGTACTTCTACTTGAAGCTGTTGATTGTGTAGTATCAAATGTTGTAGTCGTAGTTCTACTTGTTCCTGTGCTTCGTGAGCTTGCTCTTGAAGTCGCATAGGAAGTTTCGTAAGAAGTTGACTGAGATGTATTTGTACTTCTAGCAGTATTTGATAGTCTCTCTGTATTATAACTTGTTGACTGTGATGTATTAGTACTTCTTGAAGTATTCGATAGTCTAACAGTATTATAGCTTGTTGACTGAGAAGTGTTTGTGCTTCTAGTTGTATTAGTACTAAATGTAGTAGTATAACTTGTTGACTGAGAAGTGTTAGTGCTTCTTGCAGTGTTAGTACTAAATGTAGTAGTATAAGATGTTGACTGTGAAGTATTTGTATTTCTTGCAGTATTAGTAGCAAATGTTGTAGTATAAGAAGTTGACTGTGATGTATTAGTACTTCTTGAAGTATTTGTTGCAAAAGAAGTTGTTCTACTTGTACCCTGTGTAGTATTGTTTGTAAATCCTGTAGAGTTTGTAAATGCTGTGTTTCTAGAAGTGTTAGTGTTTCTACTAGTATTATTTGTAAATCCTGTGCCTCTAGCCGTATTCGTATTTCTACTAGTATTATTTGTAAATCCAGTTGCATTTGTAAATGCGGTGTTTCTACTTGTATTTGTATTTCTTGAAGTATTAGTAGCAAATGAGGTGTTCCTCATATCCATATTTGTGCCACCTTCTGGGCAGAAACTTATTATATACTCTGTTTCTCTAGTAGTGTTATTTGTAAATCCAGTTGCATTTGTAAACGCAGTACCTCTAGCCGTATTCGTGTTTCTTGAAGTGTTAGTTGCAAAAGAAGTTGAGTTAGTAAACGCAGTGTTTCTACTTGTATTAGTAGCAAAGGCAGTAGAGTTTGTAAACGCAGTGCCTCTAGAAGTATTTGTATTTCTAGCAGTATTAGTACTAAATGTAGTATCATATGCTGTTGACTGAGATGTATTATCTACATATGCAGTAGTAGTGGCAAATGTTGTAGTTCTACTTGTTGATTGACCTGTGTTGTCTACATAAGCTGTTGCTGTTGCAAATGTGGTAGTTCTAGTAGTAGACTGCCCTGTATTATCTACATAAGCTGTCGATGTAGCGAATGTTGTAGTTCTAGTAGTAGACTGCCCTGTATTATCTACATATGCAGTATCAGTAGCGAATGTTGTAGTTCTAGTAGTAGCAAAGCTAGTATTATCCTCATACGCTGTTGTAGTAGCGAAGGTAGTTGTTCTTGTAGTAGCAAAGCTAGTATTATCCTCATACGCTGTTGTTGTAGCGAATGTTGTAGTTCTACTTGTACTAATTGTTGTATCATAGGTAGTTGTATACGCAGTTGTTGTATTATAATTAGTAGTTGTACTTTGAGTTGTCTCAAAGGTTGTAGTAGTAGTATATGCAGTCGTTGTAGAACCTGTAGTCGATGTTGTTTTACTTGTGTTAAATGTAGTTGTTGTAGTAAAAGCAGTCGTTGTAGTAAACGCAGTTGTTGTACCTTGTGTAGTTGTAAAGGTCGTAGTAGTAGTAAAAGCAGTTGTAGTAGTAAACGCAGTTGTTGTTGTCTGAGTTGTATTATAAGTTGTTGTTGTACTTCTTGAACTTCCTGTTGCTTTACTAGTATTAAATGTAGTTGATGTATTAAAGACAGTTGTTGTAACTGTACTTTGTTGAGTGTTAAATGTAGTTGTTGTGTTATATGTTGTTAACTGTAAACCAGAAATGGTAGAAGTTGAAGTCGCAGTATTTCTACTTGTTGTATGTGTAATAGTGAATGGGCCTTCAAGAGACCCACCGTCATTTACATAGACTTCATTGATTCTTCTAAGCGTACCACTATCATTGATTGCCAAAAAGGAAATCTGTCGAAGTGTTCCGCTGTCGTTAACATATAGTGCCATTTATTAACTCGAGTATATAAACCATATGTGACCACTAGATGTAGACTCGGTGCCCGTTGGAGCATTTGTTCTAATAGTGTATGGTAGTCTGGCACTTGCTACAGTACCTGATGTTATTTTATCGCCGCTTATAGTTATATTTTGTGCAGCTCCACTCGAGTTAAACTTTTCACTTCCATCCACAGATAAACCTGCGTCTTCAATGTTAAAATTTAATTTAGTTCCCATTATTATACCTCTATTGTTGTTCTAATGAACTTGTATGCCATTGTGTCTCCACTTGCTGGCGTTGCTCTTAATCTAACATTTCCACTATTTATATCTGCATCAAAGGTTGCCTGAGCACCATTGTCAAATATAGAAGCGTACTGTGTTAAATAAACTGTTGTTCCATCATGGAATAGTACTATCTTTAAAGTTTGATAATCACTATCTGTGGAATTTGTAACTTGTACTGTATATTCAGCACTTCTAAATACTGATGCGCTGAATGAGTTAAGTGTGAATTGTGCTGTAGAAGATGAACTTCCTGTACCAACATCCATACCAGCTACTTCGTCTATGTGGAATTTTTGTGGTGGATTTGGGTCTTGAATACCAATAAGCTGTGCTTTTAATCTTGTAGAAGCATTAACTATTGCTATCTGTGCAGTACCTGTAAATGATTGCCCACTTAAAGCATCTGATTTAAGTTCAGAAGCTGATACTGAGTTAGCTGCTATCTCACTTGACCCAACAGCGTTTGCTTGTATCTTTGCGGCTGTTACAGAGTTACCTGCTAGTTGAGCAGTGTTAACCTGTGCATCGTCAATATGTCTAGTAAGAATACTATTCTGTGCTATCTTTGTGCCATCTACTGCGTTATCAGCAATATTACCAGTTGCAATTGTGTTTGCGGCTATCTGGTCAGTAGTAATTTGGTTATCATCAATATGCTGTGTTAATATAGCATTGTCTGCTATTTTAGCTGATGTAACTGCATCATCTGCAATCATTAAAGTTGTAATACTATTGGTTGCTATTTTAGCAGTAGTAATTGCATTATCTGCTACGTCTGCTGTTGCAATAGTGCCATTTGATATTAAGTCTGATGTAATTAGACCGCTTGATATAAATGCTACACTATTGATAGCGTTATCTCCTATCTTAGCTGATGTTACTGCATCACTTGCTAATTGAGCTGCTCCTACTTGTCCATCGTCAATATGTTGAGTAAGAATACTATTCTGAGCAATCTCACTTGAACCTACTTGGTTAGCTCCTATCTTAGCTGATGTTACTGCGTTCGCTGCAATGTGTATTGCATCTATACTGCCAGTTACTAATTCTGCGCTATCTACTGTGTTTGCGGCTAAAGATGTTGATAAAGCTACTGCAGCTCCGCCATTAAAGTTAATAGCTGAAGCAGTTACATCTCCTGTTAAAGAGAAAGCTCTTGTTGTTGCTAGAGTAGTTGCTGTATCAGCGTTACCTGTTAAAGCACCTGTTACATCTCCATAAAGTCTACCTGCTTGTATATTTGCATTTGTAAGAGATAAGTCTCCAGTTGATGCACCTGTTGCTGTTGTAGTTGCAAATCTTACTCTGTCTGCACTTTCATCCCAACCTATGAATACATTATCAGAACTTCCTCTTTCGAGAACAATACCCATATCTCCTGATGGAGAACCTGATGTGCCGTTTGCAAGTTCGATTAACTTATCTGAAATAACTGTGTTTGTTGATGCCGCAGTAGTTGTTGTACCATTAACTGTTAAGTTACCTGATAGTGTGACATTACCTGTGAATGTTTGACCACCAAGTGCATCTGATTTAAGTTCAGAGGCTGATACAGCGTTAGCTGCTATCTCGCTTGAATCTACTGCACCAGCTGCTATGTGTTTAGCTAGTACTTGGTCTGTTGCTATTTTTGCTGAAGTTACATTGTTATCTGCAATTTTTGCTGTTGTTATATTACCTGCAGCAATATGAACAGTATCAACACTACCATCTACAAGATGTTCGCTGTTAATTGCATCATCAGCTATCTTAGTACCGTCTACTGCGTCAGCGGCTAGCTGTGCAGTATCTACTTGACCGTCATCTATATGTTTTGTTAAAATACTATTTTGAGCAATCTTAGTTCCATCTACAGCATTATCTGCTATATTGGATGTTGCAATAGTATTTGCTGCTATATCTCCTGATACAATAGTACCATCTGTGATATGGTCTGAAGCTATAACTCCAGAAGGTAACTTAGCTGCTGTAATTGCATTGTCTGCTATTTTTGCTGTTGTTACATTTGCGTTTAGTATCTTTGCAGTAATAACTGCATCACTTGCTATATCCCCTGCTACTATTGTTGCATTGAGTATTTGGTCTGTTGTAATCTGACCATCGTCTATGTGTCTTGTTAAAATACTGTTTGATGCTATCTTTGAACCATCTACTGCATTATCTGCTATGTTCGCAGTAGCAATTGTATTTCCTGCTATCTGGTCAGTAGTAATTTGATTGTCATCAATATGTCTTGTTAAAATACTATTCGATGCAATTTTTGTTCCGTCTATAGTGTTATCTGCTATTGCTGTACCTGTTACGGAATTTATTGCTAGTTCACTCGCATTGATTGAGTTGAGTGCGATTTCTGTTGAAGAGACTGAGTTTGCTGCTAACTCTGAGTTAGTTACTTGGTCTGCTCCTATTTTAGCAGTTGTAACTGCTCCTGTTGCTAAATGAATAGCGTCTATTGAACCTGTGACTAATTCTGAAGAATCTACTGAGTTTTCTGCTATAGCAGCTGCGTCAATAGAGTTATCTGCTACGGCTGTAATAGCACTTGCTTGTAACTGAGCTGCTGCAATAGCGTTAGTAGCAATCTCAGATGTTCCAACAGCATTTGCTGAAATCTCTGAACTACCAACAGCGTTTGCTGCTATTTCACTCGCAGTTACGGAATTAGAAACAATTTCACTGCTTCCTACTGCATTTGCTTCAAGTACTGAAACTAATGCGTTTTGTTTTCCTATAAGTGCCATCTTATGTTTGCTCCAAATATGAAAGTACTACGTCCATGCTACTGGCTACATTGCTTTTAACCTTTATAGCGTCGCCGGCCTCTAGTACTACCTTTGCATCTCCACCGATTGCAGCAACTGTTGAATCACCAGCGATTGGTGTTCCAAATAATATACTTACATGATTCGTTGAACTTGCGTCATAAAATTGTAAGTCTGCCTCTATCTGACCACCACTCTGATTACAGATATAACAACCAATAATAGTTGAAGTGGTACTTCCAGGGCAGGTATATACAGTAGTGAGGGAAGTCCCTACATTTACTGAACTTGCTGATTTAAATGCTGATGCCATAATTTTATCCTAATGCGATTGCGAACGCTAGTACGTCTCCTTCTGTAGCTCCGGCTTCTGACCTGGTTGCTACTTCTACTATTGAACCGTTGGCTGCTTTAGTAAATAACTTACCGTCATTTACGTTCATTGCAATCTCGTGTGTTGATAGGTCGGATGCAGAAGGAGTTGACCCTGCTGTTTCTGACCTTTTTACTTTAATCGTGTGAGACATATTAGAATGTTCCTCCGTCTAATGTGTTGCTCCATGTTACTGTTCCATTATTCCCAACTTGAAGTACTTGTCCTACTGAATTTGTTGAGTCGTATGTGCCTATTGCTAGAGTGGTAAATTGACCACCTGTATTTGCTCCGAATATTAAATCACCTTCGGAGATAGCGTTGTCTAATCCTTTAATTTGTAGAGTATCAGAAACTATTTCTAATGAAGTATTATCTACATTTACTGATAAAGTATTACCTGATTTACCAAGACCAGTTCCTGCTGTAACTTGTCCAGCTCCTGAGAACTGTGTAAATGTGAGGGCGTCTGAGCCCATAGTTGCTGTACCTGTTATAGATGTTAATACATAAGCGTTGTCAGCGTTTGTAGAACCTGATTCAACGAATGTAAATAATCCACCTGTAACTTGTGCTGAACTATCAGCGTCTTCAACTCTTGTGAAAACTCCTGCTACACCGACAGCACCTGCTGTGCTGACTTTATAGATACCATTCTGAACTCCTGATGATTGGTCTTTTATTAAGACTCTATCATTTACTGCACTTACTACACCATCAATTGTGACAGTTCCTGATGCATCCATAGTAAGAGTTGCTCCTACTCCAGATGACCCATTGTTGTAAGCTGCTGCTAAATTAGCTGTTGTTGCTAACTTTACTGAATCTTTTATATCTAGTGCTTGTTTGACACTATCTACATAACCTTTAGTTGCTGCATCAGTTGTTGCTGTTGGAGTTGCTACACCCTGGACTCTGTTACTACCCATATTGATAGTTTGTGAGCCTGCTACTGTGAAGCCTCCGTCAAAATCTGCTGATGGAGTAAATGTTGCTGTACCTGTAACAGTAACGGTATCACTACCTGCGTTACCTAAAGTAACATTACCATTTAGAGTTGTTGCTCCATCTACATTCAAAGCTGCATCGCAATCTACATCGCCATTTGCAGTAAGTGTACCAGCTACATTTGTATTACCTGAACCTGCGGTTACATTAAATTTGTTATTGTTTACACTAAAATTACCTGTTGATTCTAGTGTTCCAGAGATGTCTACCGCACCATTCATATCAATAGTTGTACCATTGATTTCTATTTCACTGTCAGATACTAAGTCTAAAACTCCGTCTGCTGATTGGTGAATGTATGTGCCTGAATCTCCGAATTGTAATTGTCTTGTTGAGTTAAGTAGTAAACCTGTATCATGTACATGAGTTACACTTACATCTTTACCTGCTCCGAAATTAAGAACTGCTGCATCTGATAGCAATGATACATCATTAGCCATTTCGATATCTTTACCGATAACAACTTTTTCGCCACTATTTGTAGTAGTACATTTGATGTATGAATTTCCGCCTTCATTTATATCAAGAGCTGCTGCTTGGTTGTCTATAATTGTAAGAGAGGTTGCTTGGTTATCTAAGTCTAAAGTTCCGCCATGTGCTAAGACTAAGTTACCTGCTGCTGAGAGTGTTAATGCTCCTGAGCTTGTTGAAATTGTATCTGATGACCCAGTAACTACTATGTTACCAGATTTTAGCTGATTAATCTTACTACTTGCATCAACAATAATTGCTGAACTTGCTGTAAGTGTACCAGCTGTGTGGTCGAGCATATTTACATATAAATCTCCACCTATAGCTGTAACTGTTCCGTCACTCGGAGCTCCGACATAAAGTTTCTGCGAATTACTAGAATACGCTAACTCACCAGCTACCAGAGAACCAGGAGCGGCGGTGCTACTACTTCTTTTAATTTTAATGGTTTGTGCCATGATTGTTTCCTATATGAGCTAAAAGCTCCCTGCGTCTACCGTGTCTGAATCACTCGAAGCGTTCCCTATCATTATAGGTACAAATTGAAATGTTCCAGCGCTAATCTCTCGGTAGATCTTTAACTGATTGTCATCAGTATCATAAAATAAGTCTCCTTCTGCTAGGTTTGTTGTTCCTGCAGTAGGAGCTGATGTTTGCACAAAGAAATTATTTGCAAGATAATTTAATGCGTCTTTTATATTATTGTTAGCGCCATCAAATCCAGAGACCGCATTTTCGAAAGTTATACCTGCTGCGTCAGAGGATGCCCCTCCAACTGCTGATGATATCGTAAGCGTTGTAGTGTTACTGGTGGCTGAAATTGCTGTTGTATTAGGAGTAATAGTTAATTTGGTAGCCATTATCGTGTAACTTCCTGTGTGACTCTTGCGACGCCTTGAATTAGTCTAGTTACAGTACTTGTATTTGTATTTACTAGTTCTAAATCGTAATAATATTTTCCTGCAGATATACCTGCTGTGACTGTGTTAGTCAAAGCCATCTTCATAACTCCATTAGCGGCATCGCTAATAGAACAAGTGAAGTCTGCAGTTTTTGTTGCTGAACTAGGAGTTGGACGCAGTTGTGCTCGTACGGAATGTGTACTTAAGTTCACATTCGACCCGTCTTGTGCTATCTGTATTTGAATTGTAAAGTCAGACCCTTGGTCGACTACAATATCATAAGTTCCTGCTGCCATATTTATACTCCTATATGCTAAATTATATCAAAAACTCGAGGTCATGTCAAGAACTATTTTTGGGAAGCATTGGAACAACGCATAAGTAATGGTTATCCATAGGTACCTGAGCCATATAGTACCGTGGCAAATTGTATCTCTAACGCTTGAGCTTTGTCGCTATCTGCCATTATAGTCTTTGCCCAATTTAACATCATTGTTTCCGTTACATTTTCGTAGGGGGTAACAAAGCCAGATAACTCGCCATTTGCTTTATGTCTCCAAGGAAGTGGTATACTTAATGTTTCAGAATGAGTTTGGTCTGATTGTCCGCTAGTTAAACTAGAGGCATTACCAGTAGTTGTATCTGTTCCTGTAACTGTCATAGATACAGTTTTTACCATATCTGATTCTCTTCTTCTTGGCATACATTGATTATTAACAAAGTTTTGTGTTTCATGTCCTACATAGGCATAAGTCCAATTCCATTGCACATCAAGTGTGGTTGTTATTGGGTCTCCATTACCATCTGTTCCTGTTTGTATTATCCAATTCATTATTGTTTCTGATTGCCTCCTACGTTATGTGCTATATATCCATTACCATTACCACCTTTAACTACATAAGTATCATCTTCTTCCACATCCATATTATAAGTAAGACAATTTATTGTTTTTTGTGGTATTGCAAATATCTCTTCTCTTGAGCCGTCCTCTAATATTAAATAGTCACCGACTGCTAGATTTGAGACTTCTACGAATTTGAATACTCCATCTTTAAAAGCTAACATTGGATGTTCGTTTGTAACTTTTAGATTGTAATTAATCCAATAGTAATTATTATATTCATGAGCATCTGTTCTTGCTTTTACTGTTGAAGTACCAAAACTTCCACTTGCAATTTCTGTAGCAGTCCAAGTTTCCCATGCATCCTCACTACTTGCGTCTAAGGTAGAGTGCTTAAATGATTTTACACTATCATTTACAGCGACTGCTTCTATTGCTTTCAATGAACCATCTGACATAACGACAGGAGTTCCTTCAACAAAGCAGCCTCCGCCACCTCCGCCTCCACCTCCGCCTCCAGAGGTGCCTCCTGTTGTTACTGAAAAACCTTGTGTACTTTCACCGATAGTGACTACTGTACTTCTAGTAGTTGAATTACTTGATGCAGAAGTTATTTCTACATTTATGTAACTACCGTTTGCAATATTTACTGAAGAATTTCCAAATGCTCCGCCATCGATACTAAATCTTGTGAATGAAGGATTAGTTACACTTACAGTTTTAGTCCCTGCAAATCCACCAACAACTTGTGTGTTAGAGAAAAAAGTACTACTCACTGCTACACCTGTTTGGTTAGCAAAACTATATATTGGGTCTGTAGTTCCAAACTTGATAAATCTTGCTTCAGCTGACCCTAATGTTTCTGCTCCATCTCCCTGTGCTCTTACAAAAGCTGCAATAGTTGAGGAGCCTGTATAACTAAATGCAATCGGCATATTAGCTGTTTGTGCACTAGAGAATAGTCTACCTTCTGATAGGTTTCCTGCTGTATATTGGTCTACCCTAGGAGTTTCATATATTAGATTTCCTTCACTTGCTGTAGAACTTCCGTCTCTGATTTGGATTGAAATAGTCTTAACATGGTTTGTTCCCCCTGTTAATCTTACAAAGCCTTGATAGAATCCTGCTCCTGTTCCAATAGTAGTAATAAACTTATTGTCCATAGTATTGTTTTGGAAAGTTCCTATTGTACCACCTGCTGTATTTGCACCTGATGAAGGTAGAATTAAGTTTCCGTTTACGGTTATATCATCTCCTTCTAGTGTTCCTTTGAACTTAGCATTTCCTGATGAGTCAATATGGAATTCTTTTGCATGAATTGACCCTGCACTATTTAATTGTATTCCCTGATTTGTAAAATTGTTTGCTTGTACTGTTGGACTTCCACCTGAGAAAGCACCAGAGGTAACTGTCCAGCCCCCTGTTGTTCCTCCCTCAATATTTAGAGTTAAAGAATCTGATGAGGATATTTTAGCATTTGTAATAGCATTTCCTTTTATGGTTGCGTTTTCAACAGCGTCTGCAGCTATCAATGCATTTGTAATCTGATTTGAAGCAATATGTATAGTATCAATACTACCTGTTTTTATTTCTGCTGTATCAATAGAATTTGCAGCTATTAGTGCTGATGTGATAGCACACGCGGCTATTTGTGCAGTGCCTATTGTTCCTGTAAGTGTGCCAGCCGCGACTGACCCAATCATAGCACTAGTAATATTACCGTTTGCGGATATTTTTGCACCATCAATGTCTCCATCGGACACGGATATTTTTGCAAATGTAATTCCTGCTGAAGCATTTATTTCTGCATTAGTTATAGTACCACCTACAATTTTTGCGGCAGTAATTGAGTTAGCTGTTATATTATCTCCAGTTACCCCATCATTTTGAATAACAACACTATTTACAGAGTTAATTGCTATTTGATTATTAGTAATAGAGTTTGCAGCTATAAGAACTGCATTTACTGAGTTTGCTTGAATTTCTGAAGTTTGAATAGCATTTGCTGCAACAAGAGCTGCTGTAATACTGTTGGCAGCTATCATACTAGTATCAATTACATTGGCTGCAACTATTCTTGAATCATTTATAGAGTTGTCTGCTAACTTAGTTCCTGAGATAATAGCATTTCCTAATTTACCTGCTGCATCAATAGCTCCATCTGCTATGATAATACCATTTACAGAGTTAACTGCTATTTCACTACTTCCTACTGAATTTCCTATTAGTATTGTACCATTAACTGAATTAGCAGCTATTTCTGAACTGCCTATACTGTTTGCGGCGATTTCTACATTTGTAATACTATTAGCTGTGACTGTAAAAGAGCCTACTGCGTTTGATGTTAACTGTGAGGATGTAATACTATTAGCTGCAATCGCTACTGTTCCAATTGAATTAGCTGCAATTTCTGAGCTTCCTATAGCATTAGCTGTAACGGCTACACTACCTATTGAGTTTGCAGATATTTCTGAACTACCTATTGCGTTGGCTGTTATAGCTGCACTGCCTATTGAGTTTGCTGATATATGGGAAGAATCTATTTCTCCTGCTACTATTTGTGCAGAATCTATTGAGTTTGCTGCTATGTGTGAGTTGTTAATCTGCCCTGCTACTATTGCTGCTGCTCCTATTGAATTAGCTTGAATAATAGTAGAGTTAACAGAGTTTGCTAATATCTGTACTGATGTGATTGTATTACCACCGATTTCATCAGAGGTATCAACTTTCATTTTATTTGTAAATGGAGTATAACTATAAGTACTTCCACTTCTTGAAATTTGTCCTAAAATACTATCTTTTAAATGGTCGTATGTTAAACCTTGTTTATGAACAGTTTTTCCACTATATGCTCTACTTGGGCTACTATCCATTACTAGAGAAGTATCGCTTTCTATCTCTACAATTTTTGCCATAAATCTAGTGGCTCCTGCTGTATCTATTGCGATAACATCTCCTTCCGTAAAGTCAGAAGTAAAAGTTGTACTACTACCTGTAAGTTCTGGTAATCCTGCTGTTGCTGATACTGTTCCACTTGCTTGAGTTAAGTCATTATTCGATGCTCCAAGCTGTGCCATAAATTGATAATTATACTTAGCACTTGTTACTGCATCTATTGCACTTGTATCTTCTACAAGGGTAATTGCTTTTAAAGGGTCACTAGTATCACTATAATCATATAGTAAGAAACCTGTGCCACCATCTGCTAAATTATTGAATCCGTCTTGTACTGTTTTTGCGGCATTACCGTTTGAAACTGTTATTGCTGGAACACTATTTGGTGGAGTAAATACATAAGTAGTATTTGCAAAAGTTGTAGTACCATTAGTACTATTTACATTTACAACTGTTGTTAATATACCGCCTTTTTGTATTAAGTGATTCATACCAGCAGATATAGCTCCTTGTCCAAATATTGCATAAGCACTATCTGGGAAGCTTACTTGTCTTTGTACCCAACCAGAAGTTCTACCATTTGTAGCTACTGTTTGAACTCTAAATTTATAAGCTGCTCCTGGTACAACATTACTAAATACATAGTCTGATTTATTATTAGAGTCTAAGAATACAGTTGTAAATTCTCTATTACTATCTCTATCATCATTTTCTAAGTCTAAATTATGTTGAATATTATAACCTACTAAATGTTCATAAACATCTACTAAATCATTACCATTTGAATCTGTTCTTTGTGTAGTTGGGTGAGTCCAATTTAATACGATAGAGTAGTCATTATTGTTATCTCCATCTCCTACATTGTCTCCTCCATTTGAACTTCCTGGTACTATCTGTGCAGTTAATCCTATTGGTACAGGAATTTCATCTGTTCTTGCGGGAGGTTTATATAAAGTATCGGGATATTCTGGAACTTTCCAACCTCTATCTACTGCATCAAATTTGCCTGATTCATAAGCTGCTGCTGCAATACTTACTTGCATATCATCTTCATGTTTTATACTCGAAATAATATACTCTTTAAAACTACCTGCAATTTTAACATTATCATCAGTCTCTCCTGAAACTGTATATATTACTTCACCGTTTGGTGCAGAACTAAATGCGCTTGATACAGTTATAGATGTAGTATTAAAAGAGCTTACTGCTTGAGTTTCTATTCTAAGGTCATCTGACCAATAAGTTTGTACAACTGCTCCACTATCATCTTTTATATTACTAGCTTTAGCGTGACTATCAACAGCTGCTCCATCTTCATCAAGTAGTATTAAATCTCCTTGTGTATAAGAAGTTGAATTAATAGTAGCCAGAGGCTGTGCCAAATAAGCACCACCATTTGGGTATATTAAGTGTAATTTAAAATTATCACTATTATTTAAGAATGAACTTAAATCTCTGTCTGTTCTTATAATTGTTGTTGTAGAAGAAGCTGAAGTAGTAACACGACCACTTGCAACTATATCTTGTAAATCTGAATCTTGTACTTTTATGACATCACCAGGTTTTAAACCTAATGCATTTAATCCTGTTTTAAATGTTACTACTTCTTTTTCAAGTTGTTCTGATAACAATTGGTATTTACCATGTCTTACAGCTTGTCCTTGTGAAGTACAGCCATAGGCTGCAACATTTTTTCTTCTAACTTTACCTGTTTTTGCAATGTCATCGTGGTCTTCTACAACTTCTACTGCTTGTTTATAGCCATTCTCTGGGTCATTCCAACTTACTGCTATCTGATTATTTCTAAATCTACCTGCCGTACCTGCATAATTAAATTCTCCATCAATTACATTTGATTTTGAGAAAGTATAAATAGCTCCTTTTTGTTGATTCATTCCAAGAGTTACTTGTCCATTGTACCATACTAACATGGCTCTTAGTTGAGAAGCTAAGTTCTTTAAAAATTTAATTGCGTCTTGGTCTTTCTGAACATATAAGTTAGTAGTAAATCTAGGTTCTGTTCCACCTTTTCCATCAGGAACTAATTCATCACAATACTTTGCTAATTGAAATAAAGTATATTTATCTATGCTACTAAAGTCAAAGTCTTCATCTAAGTATTTACCTAATCCGTATCTTTGATTTGTTAGTAAGTCATAAAATACCCAAATAGGGTTGTTTGTATATACTGGTTCATAGTTTGCATGAGTAGCACTTGTAAAAGTTTTTTGGTCTCCTCTAAAATTACCATCCCAATCTTGTACGGAACTTTCTTCTGCTCCTGTACTTACATTTCTTTGATAAGAAGCTGTAGTTCTTCTTACTCCTGTTGCTGTGTTTGCTTCATCAAGCGGAAAATAATTTGTAGGAACTTTTACTTTTAGTCCACGAATTTCATAACTTCTTTTTGGTATTTGTTGAAAATCTTTCGCATCTACAACAACCCCTGCATATGCAGAATATGGGAAAGTTAATTTATCAGTAATAATATTTTCAATTTGTTTTACAGTACCACTATTATTTTGTTGCCAACTATTTTCTTTTTGATTAACTGCTGAGATTCTTTCAATTGTTAATCTGTAAGCATCAAATGGTTGATATTTACTTATATCAAAAGTATAAACATGATTGAATGGTTGTTTAGTTTTTGCTGATATAATGCCACTTTGTGCGTCTTTTGTTCTACCATTTCTATGATAAGAGGATGTACTAGTAGCAATTGTAGCTCTACCTACTTTTGTTACATCTGTATAACTACTTCCACCGTCTCTAGAATATCCAAATTTGATTCTGTATTCAGCAAACCCAGGACCAAGCTTACCATTTTCTTTTTGTGAAATCATAGTATTAAACTGTAAAGTTACTTTAACTGCATCTACTTCTGAAGGATTTCCAACTCCCATTGTAGAAGAAGTTACTACTAAAGCATTTCCTGAGTATGATGTTGTTTCTTTAAACCCAAAAGAACTTGCACTAGGATATCCTGTATTTTGTGTAGTACCAAGAGCTCCTCCTGATACTGAGTGAGCAATAGAAGCACTACCTATACCTGCTGGAGTAGGTAACCATTCTTGTTCACGCTCTCCTGTTCTAAATGCAAATCCAAAGTTTTCGTAGTTATATAAAGGTTGTTGTTGTTCTGTTCGAGAAGGACTTCCCATTTGTACACCAGTATTTGCAACAGTTACTCCTGCGGCTGTAATAGTAGCAGTATTACCACTAAAACTATCTACAGTATCTTTTAAATCTAAGTATGCTTTTGTATTTGTTACAGTTGTCATAGGAACTGTATCTACTCTTATTGCAGTTGTGTTTATTTGTTCTGTGATTCCTGCTATGAGTTGTCCGCCATTACGCCCAGCCCCATCAATACGAATCATTGGTTGTATACCAACGCCATCCCAAACATCACTTGCTGCAAAAGACATATTTCCACTATTTGTAGAAAGAACAATATTGTTACCTGCTACACAATTAATAGAAGAAGTTGTTCTTTTACTTGCGCCTTGTACTATTATTTCTCTTGTTCCATCGGATATAGAAGCACCGCTAAATATATTACCTGTTGAATTATCTGTAATTACTCCTGTTCCGTGAACATAACCAGCATCAAAAGATCTTTGCGGAGATATTGCAGTAGCATTTGTAGCATTTGCAACAGGATTGTCGTTTAATCTAATACTTGCAACACCATCTACCAGTCCTTCAATAGGTCCTTCAGATAATAAATCATAGATAACGGCAGTTTGAGCACGAATAAGTCCACTAGACTTTACTCCTGCTGAATCGAGAGGCGCTGAACCTCTTGTATTACCTTGTGATGTATTTTGTGCCATTAATGAGCCTCCTGTTGAATCCAGTTTGAATTACCGCCACTATTATCTGAGCCACCAGCTCCACCGCCACCGCCACCAGAACCTTCGCCGTTCCTTGTTCCTTTACTAACGAATTGATACCCTTGATTACCTTGAATTCTAGTGTCTGTAAATCCGAAGTTTACTACCGCTCCACCTACTTCCATTTTTCCGAAACATAAAGGTACGGGCACTCCTGATTTAGTGTTATTTATTGGGCCATTGAACATACTAGATTCTTCCTCATTGAGGACGTCGGGCTCATCAGTTAGTAATGTTACTATACCTTGTAAAGCTAAAGATGTACCAATAGATATTAAAAGTTGTGCTCCTCTACTTACTGTTTCTGGGTCCCCCATACTAAAACCAACAATAATTAATATTACTCCAATAATAAGTTCTGTAAGACCATCTTTTGCAGAACCTCTAGGAACTGGAGTAATAATTATATCATCTTTTCCTAACTCTATTCCTGCAGTTTGATTTGATAAGAAATCCTCTCCTTTTTGTACTGAAAATTTTACATTATTTTCTGTACAGTCTATAAGATATTGACGAAGACCGCCTTTCATAGTATCTATTGCATGCATAGCTTCCTGAACTGTCTTCACATTCAGTCTATGATGCTCTCCGAATAGTTTACCCATTCTTCCTTTTAAATAAATATTTCTAGTCATGGTTGTATAATTGTGTATTCTTTGTCGGGATAAGAAACGATTAAATAAGGTATTCCAATCTCTCGACATTGTATCCTGTCAACTTCGCTTGGCGTTGATTTTTGGTCATAGTGACTATGGACTACATATTTTATTTTCGAATTTAATTGATATTGTGCGAAAGTTTTTGAGTCCATTTCAAATGTATTTTTTTGTGGGGAAATATTTTCCATAGGAATATATTTTTCATTAATACCCTCTTGTATAACAAGCCCACAGCACTCCCTTGGTGCTTCTTTACTAGCGTGTGTATAAATTTCTTCCATCATGTGAACGCCTTAGATGCTGGATAACCGCCAAAAGGTAAGTTTGCATCCGTATTAGTACTAGCTTTACCAGTAGAACTTGCTGTTCCTACTGATTTAGGAGCAAAACCAAATCTCATTTTACATCCTTCAGTTCGTTTACTACATCCATCTCCTCTTTCCCAAACTCCTGCTCCTGGAATTGGGTGTGTACTTTGATTTGCTTTCTTTGCTTTCCATAATAAGACTTTGCCATTTGTAGAAGAGCTTGCTGTATTGTCTGTAAAAACTACATAATCATTATCTCTATCATCACTATAAGTAAAATATTCAGTTCCATGTGAGTATGCGGCATAAACTCTAACTCTTTTATATGCAGTATTATCATCTGCTGGAGTCCCTGGAGCATTGTTAGCTGCAACGGCTTGCCAGTAGTTATTTAGAGTTACGCTAGAAGTTGTACCATCAGCATTGTATCTTGTTATTGTCTTTGTTGTTTTATAATAACTATCTGCTGTAACAGCTCCACTTGTATATGTAGAAAAACTTGTACTACTAGGAATGATATATTCGTCATCTGTATTTACATAGAGAGTATATTCTGTTCCGTCTGCGTACGCGGCTACATGAGATTTATACTTACCTTCTACATGCCAAGTACAACCACTTTGTGCTTTTTTATAATTATCTAAATGTTCTCCTGCTCCTTGATAAATAAAAGGACATCTATCAGGAAGTACATTTCTTGCTGGAATTTTTACTCCCTGTAAGTCAAAGGGAGCAACACATTCTATCTGTACAGTAGTTTTAGTTTTTCCTTTAATTCTATCCATGAGATAAATGTCTCTTGGAAACTCAGTTGGTGGATTAGTTGCTGAACCTTCCCCATGTAAGTACTTTTTCAATGTTGTTCTTTTTATAAATTTTAATCCAAGAAAAGTATCGTAATCTATAGTACCGATTGCATTTGAAAAAGCGTTACTTGCATTTGCTATGGTTACTGAAGGTCTGGCTATAGCTCCGTCATTTTTATATTCTAATCCTTGCACTTTTGCTGGTATAGCAATATAAGTATTAATTTGAGAGTTTGTATTATAGTCTCTCATTTGAACTGTAGTTAAATCAGTATCAAGTCCAGACATGAAGTAAATAAAACTTCCTTTTGCGTATTCTAGCTCATATAGACAGACAAGCTCTGACCCTGGGTCAAGCTTCTGTAAATCTTTTACTGCAATATTCTCTGCCATTATGCTTCATATACCCTTTTAAATGTTGCACTTAAAGTATAATAGTCATCATAATCCCAGTTCTGACTAAACTCTTTTACATACACTTTTATAGTTTCTTCGTTACCACTTGCATTTGTATCTGCAAATGTAAAATTAAATGCTGTTACACCATTTGTACTTTCAAAAAATCCAACTATATCATCTATTTCTGCTTTTTCTCTAGTTGCAAAACTAACATTAAACTCTTGTTTTAGATTATTTATTCCATTTGCTATTCTTTGTTCGTAGCCATCTCCAAACTCAGCAATAAAAACTGCTGGTTCATTTCTTTTAGACATACCTCTATCTGGTACTATTGTTCTATTTCCGAAAGACCCTCCTGTGCTAAATCCTAATGCCATTATCCTGCTAATATTCCCCCAGGTCTAAGTTCTTTTTCTATAGTGCTTTGTACTGCTGCATCAATTGCTTGTGCAAGACCTGCAGCACCATCACTAGTTGTCTGTGAACTTCCGTCAGCCATATTGACTGTTATACTTGTATTGTTTGTTGCTCCTGAGCCATTTCCTAAGTCTACAGGAATACTTCTGTTGTTAGGTAAAGGAACTACTGCTTCATGCTGTTTTCCTTCTCCTACTAAGTAAGTTGGTTGTCTTGCAATACCTCCTGCAGAGTATTTAGCTACACCCCCGTTTGCTAATCCTATGACTCCTCCAGTAGCTACTCCAGTAGCGCCTCCAAATATTTTTCCTAAGAATCCTGAGAGTCCACTACCATCTCCGCCTCCAAATAAACCTGATAACATTCCACCTTCTCCAAATAAACTTGCACCTATTTTTGAGAACATTCCGCCCTCTCCAAAGATTTTTTTACCTACTTTTGCAAACATTCCATCTGCTCCAAATACTCTTTCAAATATATTAGGTAGAGAAGTATCAACTTCACCGCCTCCAACAAGTGTTGCTTTTTGCTCGTCTGTTAATCCTTCTGGTAAAGCTTTCATGCCTGGTGCATGTTTTCTTGTAGGGTCAAGAACGGCAGCATGGTCAAAGCCGCTATATACTTGTCCTTTTTTACCAAATATGAAATCTTTCATTCCTGATAATTTACCTTTTATTGTATCTACAAAACCACCTTCTAAGTTTGTTTTATCGCCACCAAATAATCCTCCATATGTCATTTGATTTGGGTCTGTTGGGTCTAGTCCACTTGAACTTACTCCTAAAGAACTTCCTATAGCTTTGGCATGTTGATTTAATATATCTGCTAAAGAGTCTATATGGTATTTGTGTGCTGCCATTATCTTTTGTGCTGGGTCTAATTTTTTATTAAGTTTGAATCTTGCAGGAGTTAATTTGTCTGTTACTGAATCTACCATACCTTCTGCCAATGATTTTGCTGCAGTTTTCTTCAAGTCTTCGGCTAAGTTTTTCATAAACTCTTTACCTCCAAACTCTCCTAAATTTGCAGTATCAATTAAAGTTGCTAAATTTTTAGCGGCAGATGAATCAAAAGTTTCTAATAAACCTTTCATTAACATTTCTGTTCTATGTAAGCTTGCTTCTAATAATTCTACTTGAACTTCTAATTCTCTATTTACAGCCCTGACTCCGTCTGCTTGTCTATCAATATTGTTTTGTTGGTCAGTTCCATATTTAACAAGTTTAGAAAATTTTTGTTCTTCTTTATCGATATTATTCTGCATTTGCATTCTTAAATCAAATATTTTTTGTTCTGTTTGATATCTTTTTGAAGTTCTAGTATTAACAAATTTTAGATTATTCATTTCAGCTTTTGAAAGAGCCATTAAAGTTTTAAAAGTATCTAATCTAAAGTCTACTAATCTTAATCTCTCTTTTTCTGCTTCTAATATGTCTTTGGCTTGTTCTGCAGTTAGTGCTTTTATTGCGAGTTCATCTTCTAGTACTGAAACAATACTAGCAGTTAATTTTAATTCTTCTGAGTTTAAATCTTTTATATTACCTTTTTTATCTACAAACTCATTTAATATAGTTTCAATTTGATTTGCATTTTTTTCAATAGTACTAGGTTTAGGTATTTGTTGACCAAATGCTTCTGCTAAAGATTTGGAAGCTTCTCTTGTTCCTGATAAAATACCTGGCACTCTATTAATTGCTGCTACTAAATCATTCGCTTTTCTTAAAGCTAGTATAAAATTTTCACGTAATCCTGTTATTTCATTATTTACAAAGTCAAATTCAAATATTTTAAGAGGATTATCTCCTAACTCCTGTTGTAAGTCTTCCATAAGACCTGCCATTGCTCTACTACTGCCCTTTGCCTCTGCAAAGCCTTCCATAGCAGAGTCAGCAATTGTATCTCCAAAAGCTGTTGCAAGTAAGTCTCTTGCTTTTACTGTATCTCCTGTTCTCATAGCTAAAGCAACATTTTCTAATAGTCTTGAAGCCATCAGTTCTGATGCGGCTTGTAAAGCTGCTGAGTCTTGTGTTACCATTTTATAGTTTGGGTCTAACATTTGTGGTACAGTTTGTACAGCACCACCAGACGCTGACAGAGCATTCATAGTACCACCAAAAGCACTTACTAAACCAGAGTCTCCCATATCTCGTATGGTCTCCATTGTAATTTTATCAATGTACTTTTTAAATGCTTTTTCATTCATTCCTAATTCAAGATTACCTGTTAATTTTCCAAAGTACTCTAATTCTGCGTTCGCTGCTCTAAGAGCTCCAGCTATGGAGTCTACACTACCATCTGATTTAAAGAAAGATTCTTTTATACTTTCTAATTTACTATTTAATAGTCTTTCATCAAAAGAAAAAGCCATTTCTGTTAAAACTACTTGTGATGCTTTTAATTTTTCTTTCATCTTATCAAGAGCTTCATTTATCTTTTGTATTCCTGGTAAGAAATCTACAACAAATTTTAAAGTAAAAAATGCCATCGCTATTCCTAGAGTTGCATTAAATATTGAACCTAATAGGGCTAATTTAGGAGCTGCTGCTACAGCAGCTGTACCTATTGCTCCTATTGCTCTTGATGTTAAAATAGCTGGTTGCCTTACCATCATCATTAGATTGGCTCCCATTATTCTTGCGTGTGCACCTAATGTTTTTGCTGATTTTGCTGATGCCAATTCTATTTTCTTAAACATAGCTTGATAAGAAGCTTGTCTTTGTTTGTTTGCTCTTCCTGTTGCAGACACACCTTTTTTGTCTTCCATTATCATTTTTTGAATAAGTTTTTTCTGGTCTGCTATTGTCATAGCATTGAAAGATTTTTGAGTGATTCCTCTTCTTTTTAACTCTTTTTTGAACATTATATTCTTCTTAGCTTCTGAAGCAATAAATTTAGATTCTATTTCTTTAATTTTTGCTTTTTGTACATTAACATTTGCTTTTAAACTCTTCTGCTGATTAGTTGCTGCTACTGATACATCTAAGAAGGATTGTTTCATATTACCGAGAGAAGGGACGATTTGGGATATTATAGAACTTGCAAACATTGTCATAACAACCATCAAAGCTCCTATATTTCTAGTTAGAAATTCAACTAAAGAAGAGAAGGCTCCTAAAGGTAATTTTTGTAGTTCTATAACTAAATCTTGAACGGCTACACTTAATTTTGAAAATGGATTTAAAAATTCATTTGCTTCATCTTGCATTGCTCCAAAGTTATTTATTAACTGTCTTTGTACTTCTTCGAACACCGCTAATCTTCTTTCACCGATTGTTAACTTTTCTGCTACTAATCCATTTGCTGCTGCAAAACTTCTTGTTGCAATATCTAGTCTTAATATGATACCTAATTCATCTAATAGTTCGGGTTCTGCTTTCGTCACACCTCTTATTAATCTGTTAAAGGAATCTGTTAAATCACGACCAAGAGTAACAGAAGCTAATTTAGCTCCTTCTGAAAGTTCTACGATTTGGTTTTTTGTGAATCCTGCTGCGGTTGCTATAGCAGTTTGTTGTGCTGCGGTTTGAAAATCGAGCATACCTCCAGTAGCCGCTCTAACACTAGAAGTGATAGCTAACATAGAAGTACCTGTTATTTGTGCTAAGGAACGAAAACCTTTCATTTGGTTTTCTATGTTGGCAGCATTTTCCATTGCTCGGAAAGCTGCTCCAACTGCGAATAGAGTAGATGCTAGAATAGCGTAAGATTGTACAAGACCACCTGTGCCTTGTTGCATACGAGAAAAACCTTTAGTGCCTGATTCGACACGACCTGACATAGACTGTAGATTTCTACGAGTATCCCCTGCAGATTTACCTACTTTCTTTACAGCTTGTCCAGCTTTTTTCGCTTTCTTTTCAAATAAGGATAGACTACCATCATCATTGATTTTGAAGGTGATGGTGCCGCCTTGTACTTTTTTACCTGCCATTATCTACTTTTCTGCTTTCGCTCCTCTGCATCTCTTTTCTGCTTGATTTTCTTATTCAGTGTATCTGAATTATAATATTCTATATGTTTTAAAAAATATAGAGTTGTTTTTACATCTTCTATTTTTAATACTTTTATATAAGTGTCTAAAGCAGTATAATCCTTGCCGAGATAATAGCCATTCATTCCATCCCAACGGTCGGAGAGCATATCATGTAAATGGTATGCTTCCTGTACCTCTACAGGGAGATTACCTCTTTCAAGAGGCATCTTTGCAGGGTCAGGTTCTTCTCCTAGTTGTTCACAAATTGCTAAATATTTGTCAATATCTATACTTGTATCTTTAAAATTTTGTTCAATAAGTGCAAGTACTCTTTTTACTTGCTCTGCGTAAAATTTTCCAGGTCACCTACAGTATCGGTTACCCATTGATCAAAGTCGCTTGAGTTTTTCATTAGTAACTCCGCATTTTCAGCGTTGAAATCTAATTCTTTCTCAGGGTCTTGTCCACTTATATCTACCAATAGAAACTCTTCTAAGTATTTGAATTTTAAGCCTGTCCACCCCTTGATTATTGATGAAACATATTCCTGCATAAATAAATCTTCATCAAGTTTTTCTTCAAAAGCACGAGTCTTTTTATTTAAAACTTGTTTGACACATCTATTTCTTAATTTAACTAATTCTTCTCTAGCTAAATAGGTTAGTTCCACACAAAAGCCGTCATACCCAGGATAATCTATTGATACTGTTTTGCTTGGAGTCATTAGACTCTTAAGCGATACTGGTTGTTGTTTTACTTGTTCTGTCATTTCTTTTCCTATAAAATGAGAGGGTGTCTCCACCCTCTCGGGTTAGTTCACTTAGCCTGCGGCATAAGTTACTTTCAGTTCGTTTGTTGCACTAGCTTTTGTACCTGAAGATAAATCTGTTGGTAACGCGTGGAAATTAACGTCCACGGATATCACATCTTCAATACTGTGACTAGGTAACTCAAGGTGACATTTGGCCATCTCAAGATTCATTCTTGGCGTACTGTTTTGTCCACCAACTGCGAATTTTAAGTCAAATGCGTTTGTAATCACACCTCTTGATTCTTGTAGGTCTTCAAATAATTGTAGTGAACCTTCACTTGTATCATTTAAATAGCAGGTAAAGTTACCTGATACTGACCTTGTTCCCATTACATGTCCTAATGGGAGGTTAACTGAACCTAATGTTTCTGGTGTTAGATAAGTTAGGTTATTTTCAATAGTAACATTTCCACCTGTTAGTGTCATACTATAAGTAGTGTTACTTGAACCTAATAAACCTTTTGTTCCAGAAGTATTAGCATGGTCATAAACCATTGTTAAGTCTGTTAATTTGTTTCTAACATAGTTAGAGGTTGAACTAATTCCTTCGTTAATCAATCCGTCGCTTGTTTCCGCTGCTACTGATTGAGAGTTTGAATCATTAGTTGCTGAAGTACCAGTGTTAACTGATGCTGCCTCTTCTATTGATTGTCCTTGACCACTCCATGCTACTTGAGCAATACCTTCAATATCGAAGTCTACTGATGCAGAACCAACTGAGCAATTTGCTAGTTTGTAGACGGTTACTCCGTCTTGTCCTGTTTCATATAAACCTGAAGTTGAATCTTTTGCTGCTCCTAACACAAAGAATAAATCAAAGACTCCAAGTGCAACTTGGTTTGAGTTTTGAAAATCAAATACGTTCGGTCCGTATGTAGCTTTTGCACTATCAAAGACTTTACCGTCGCCTGAACCAGCGATAGCATTGTCATAAGTGTTTGCTGACATAGCCGCCCATAAAGGACCTTCAACTGCAAATGCTTTTGCATTACCAGCATGTTGATTAGACGCCGCTGCGGCACCTGTATCAGATGTTGTTGGTCTTACATAAGTACTAAAACTCCATTCAGCTGGTGCAAAAGAGTCAGTAAACATTGCTCTACCTCTTTTACTATAGCCTGATGAGTTTGCAGCCTCACTTAAAGTCACCTCGGATGTGTTTGTAGATTGAGAAAATGAAAATCCATCTAATACGGGCAGCTCATATAGCGCTGTATTATTGGAATCATATGCCCATTTCATAAACACTTTGGTATCTCTACTAAAGAAAAATGCCATTTTATTCTCCTAATTAATATCGAATCTCACAGACGATTTCACCTACGCCTAGAGGTTCGAGAACTCCTTCATCTGTGTCTACTGTTGCAATTGTTGTTTGAACTGTAGACTGAGATGTTCCTGTTGAATCTGTATAAACCAGTGGATCATTATCCTCCAGTACACTTTCAACATCTTCTAACAATTCTTCGAGTGCTAGAATGACATCGTTGTCGTCACTAACATAACATCGAACTGTTATTCTTAAAAATCTAAATCTGAAACCCGCTCCTTCATATTCACGAGTTTCTGCTCCTGCTCCTACATGTATAGTAGGAAATTCGTTCACTTCGTCCCAAAACTTTAGTCTTCTTTCTACATTAGAGACTGAAGTTCTAAATGGTGCACTACCATTTATTTGTTCAAGTTGTGTGCATAGTGCTTCAACTATAGCTCGACGACGCGTTGAATATCTTCTTGCTGTTGCCGTATCCATTAGTTGACTCCTACACCGAATCTAGTACCAATCATACCTGTTGCTACTTGTCTTACCGTTTTCTTTATTAGTCTTTCGGGGTCTCTTTGGTAAGTATATTTTTTACCCCCTGCAGCAAAAGTTTCATAAGGGTCTTGTCGATAAGTTGTTTCTATCATTGTATTCCCTCCTCTTGGTCCTTGTGTTACATTTGAAACTCTTACTGAGTTTGCAAATCTCCCTGTTCTAAATCTAAGTGCTGGAGATGTCATATTTTGGGCTATTGCCTGAGGTAAAATATCATTTAACAAATTTCTTAATGCTATAGGATTTGTTCCTAATGCATCTGTTCTAATATTGCCTCCTATTGGTGGTAATCCATTTCTTCTAATAAGTTTTACTCTTCCACCTTTCTTCTTTTTAGGTTTTTGAAATCCACTACTAGCTTTTTTAGGTGTTGCCATTTTCTTAAATAAAGCTTTATTAACTTTTAATCTCATATCAGGGTTACTTTTATGAGGAAAAATACTTTTTACTAACAACTTAGGAGTTTCTACTAGTACATTATCTATTATACCTGGACTAGCTCCTATCATTAATTGATTATAAGAGTTTGATGCCATGTGTTTAATTATAAAACTATTTATTTTATTTTCAACATCTGCCAAAATACTTTCAATTTTCTTAGCTAGTTTGCCTCCTCTTCCTTCGTCCCATTCTTTCATAGCCTTGGTATAGGCTTGTCCTTTTGCAGTACTACCTGAGCCTAGTGCAAATTTTACTTGGATTGCTCTAGTTAATACATACTTTTTTGTTACAGGGTTAGGAGTTCTTATATTCCTAGTTGCCATTACTTGATTTGGTAAGTTATGTAATTGCATTTCAGCATCAATAACATCACTAAATAAACCTACTACAACATCTCTTAAAGTGTCTGCAGGAGTTCTTTGATTTAAACTATCAATCAAATCTCCTAAACCTGAATCACTTCGTGGCATATTATCTCTAACTGATTCCATACCTAAAGTAGTTTTAGGGTCAGATGTTAGAGGTCCACCATGGTGTCCGTGCATACCTGTTTTTAGCCTTGTTCTATGTCCACTTAAAATAGAAACACCAGCTGCCTGTTCTAGAGATTTTAAAGCTGCTTCTTTTCCTGCACCAGTAGCTTTCTTTTCTCTACTACTAGAGCCTGATTCTCTACTTGCAGTTGTTCTATCTACTTTTACTACTGTTAATTCTTTTTTAAATCTACTAACATGAAAAGGCTCATTACTTGTTTTAAAACTTTGTTCAGTTGAGTCTAAAAATGCTTTTACCATACCATTTATGTAATTGCCTTTCTTTTCTAGTCCTAAATACTCACAGCTATATCTAGCCCACTCTTTAATGTACTTTCTATTGTATACATAAGCTTCAATTTTGTGTTTACTTAATTCTGCTCTTGTTTTATTATTAGCGTCAGTACATATTTTTATTATTTCTTTTTTTAATTGTTTTATTGCCATTAAATCACAACTCTATACAAATCCAGTACCCTTTTGATGTGGTCTGGAAAGTCTGTGGAAGTTCTAATTCCTGCAGTACCTTGATTTTGTAAAGTTGCTCCGCCAAGTGTTCTTCTTTCTTTATGCTCATCTTTCATATAGTAATTAACTAAATCAAATAATGCAAGTTGTAAATCTTTTGGCGTAGTACTATATCCTGCTTTGTATGTTACTTTTACTGCTCCAACTCCTTGTTTAAATGGTAGTGGCTTGCCCTCTGCATTTGTTCTTATAATTGCATCGGCTTCTAAGTCTACATAGTATTCATAGTTTCCTGTAGTTAATTCTGTATAAGCTCCAGAATAACTTGTTCTTTCTTCTACTTTACTCACTTCGACTAACGGACTCTCGCTGACTATTATCGTTGATGTGTACGTATCATCTATTGAGAAAGTTTCAACTTTATTTGTACTATAGTAGTCAACAAATGATATACCGCAATATTTCTTTACTAAGTCTGAAATTTGTGGTACAATAACATTTAGACGGTCATCATCCTTCTCGCCTCGAAGACCTTCCGCATCCTTGTATTCATTTACTGTTATTAAATCTGCCATAATATTAAAAGTGGTGATTTATAGGTAAACCACCAAAAACCTGTAAAGCTATTAAGAAGCTTTGTACATGTGTCCCCACTTAGAAGTTGCACCGTCGATTAGGTCGGTGAAGCCAATTCTTTGAGAAGCCACTAGGACTCTTCTTTGATTAGCTACTTCGTAGTCTGACTCAATAGTAACACCTCTTAATCTTGGTATTACATAGTTTCTTGGGTATACAGCGATTGCTGCAAACTTACTAACTGCTGGTGTAGCAAATTCGTCACATAATAGTACTCTTGAACCGAATACTTGACCAATTTCACCGTTTAGCTTAGTAGCCATGTCGCCAACTAGGTTAGCATCTTGGAACTCAGCGTCTTCTAGCAATTCAAAGTAAGTTCTTTGAGATACGATATAAACCACTTCTGAAGGGTTAACACCGTATTTGCCCATATTCTTTCTCATTGAAAGTAACTCAGCTGCTGTAACTGTGTCTGTTGCGAAAGCTGTTCCTGACTGTGTAAAGTCACTGTCATTTCTAGCTAAGTGTAGTAGACCTTCGAATGAAGCTCCACCAGTACCAAATGCGCCGTCAGCGTCGTCACCTGCTAGGATACTATTTTCAATAGCTCTTGCATGAGACCTTACCATTGATTCTCTGATGAGAGGTAAGATTGGCATAATTGCATCTTCTTCAGTTTCATTACCTAAGTATGATTGTGAAATGAGTTTTTTGGTTGAAAGAGTTCTTTCTGTTAAATCAATACCACCGTATGGTGAGCCGTAAGTATCGCCTGTTTGGGCTAAGTTACCGTGTGGGCTTGAACCTGTAGCAGCTTGGTTGCCTGTAAATTCGGCATAACCACTATCTGGTAATATTGGGATAATCATGTTAGCAGAAGTCATTGGTATTTCTCTAAATAGAGGGGCTAATACTAATTCGTTCTGAATATCTCTTTCGATGTTTGTTGAAACAATCTGCTCAAAATCGTCTGAAGAAACTCCAACACCACTCATGGCGTTAGCTTTTTCCATAACGTTTTTCGCATAATCATTGTTCCATCCTTTACCAGTCGCTAAACCAGCAAATTTTGCATCAATGATGTCGTTTTCGAAAGCTTTTTTCCAGTCGCCTTGACCATTTCTGTCCGCAAAGATTCTTTTTGATTCTCTGATTGACATGATTTCTTCTGATTTCTCAGCTAGTTGTTGCTCTAATGAGTCTACAACTGTTTTTAAGTCTTCATGCTTTTCAGAAACTCGTTTCTCTACGTCGTTCATGAGTCTCTCAGCGCCTGATAATCCAGCTTCGATAACTGTTTTTTGCTCTTCCTGTTTTGCTTCTTGAGCAACCTTTTCGTTAGCTTCTACTTCTGCTTGCTTTTCAGCATGCTCGGCTTCTGCTTTTTGGTCGGCTGCTTTTTGCTCCGCTTGTTTCATAGCAATAGTTGTTGCAGTTTTTTCTGCTACATCTTTCGCAAATGATTCAAGGTCAAAAGCTACTTCAGGAGATTTTTTATCTTCTGACATATCAGTCTCCGTTGATGAGGATTTCTCCTCGCTTGGCTGCTCAATTTTAACAGCGTCTGCTGTCGCGTTTGAGTTAGCCTGTAAAAATTCACTTTGGTACTTTCTGTAATCCGCCATACTATCAAATGACTTTGCTAAGCCAAAGGTTGCCCCCTGGTTGCAAGGCACTGATACTACAGAAACTTCAAAAAGTTCCGCGTCCTTTATTTTATATCCGTCAGTTTCAGTCATATATTCTGAATCCTTGCATCTGAAACCAACAGAAAATGCTCCAAGGACTCCGTCTTTAACTAATTGAGTTACATCGCCGGCAGCTTTAGATATCTTTGCAGTTATCTCTAAGCCTTTATCGGTTACTTCTAAACCACTTGCTCTGCCAATTGGTTTATTGTAGTCATGATTAAAAAGAATAATTGGGTTACCTTTATAGTTATCCAATCCACCTTTCATCCATGCTTCTGATTCAATAATATCTCCAGCTCTATCTAGTCCGTTTGTACTTGCAGACCCTTTGATATTAACTCCTCCATCATCAGTTTCACCTAATGATTTAAAAGTGCTAGTCCATTGATATATCTTTTCGTTACTTTTTGACATCTTTTACCTCTTTTTTAGCTTTTGGTTTAGGTGCAGGTTTTTCAACCTTTACTTCAACAGGTGCTACCGAGATAGGATATCTTTTCTTAACAACTGATAATACTCTGTTCCATGAACCAAAATATCTTTTTAAAAGATAGTCCTTCACAGGTACATCGTTGCCAAAACTTTTATAGGTTTTTAAATCCATAGTATCAACGCCTTTGCTGGCTATGAACTCGGATAAACCCTTTATCATCATATCTTTTGTCATAATTCTTCTTCCTCGCTTGGCGGACCTTCTTGGGGTCTACCGCCTTCCTCTGGATTTGAGGCTGAACCTGCGATATTCGCAGGAATTCTTGGTGTATCAAACCCTTCAATTTGCTCAAGCCTTAATGCCTCCCTTGCTTCGTTCGGTGTCATAATTCCTGTGTTAACAAGAGTAGCATAATAAGCTGCTTGGTCTCTTAACTCGGGCTGTAAAGCAGGAATACCTGTTACATCTTCGTCAAGTTTGAAACCGAAGTATCTCTCGAAAGCATACGCAATTTTATTAATAATTGGTAGTATGGTTTCTAAATAATATAATCGATGGTTAGGTCTTAAATTTGCATTATTACCACTATCCATCAATATTGGTGGAACACCTATAGCTTTAAGAATTATCTTTTCATTTGAAGCTATTCCTTCTTGAAAGTCTAATTCCTTAAAGTTAATTTCCGTTAAGTCTTCAACCTCTAAACCACCGTCTAAAAACAATGGCCTTCTACCTCCAGACTGGGGATTGTATCTAGCAACCCAAGCCTGTAACATTCTTTCTTTGATTTTCTCAGAAAGAGTGTTAGGTGATTTTAATACCAATCCTGGTATTGCCCCATTTTTAAAGAAGTTATCCTGGAATTTTCTCATGCTTGAAAGTAACTGCATAGTTCTTAAAGCAGGTTTTAATCTAGGAACTCCTCTATAAATAGAGTTAAAACTGTTTTCTTTTATATGTATAATTTCTGATGGACTGTAATCTATTGAGTGGTCATATGTATATTTTTCAACATATTGTTTATCATCACTATAGATTGTAACATGGTCTGCTGGAAGATGGTACAGATGTGCACCATCGAAATAAACAAAGATGTTACCATCAATCATAAAGTCTACTAAAAGATTTCTTTTAAATGTGCTTATGTCTTGAAATGGATTCGGTTCTTTGTTCATTAATAAGTCTACTCGTGTTCTTCGTAGATCTTTCTTAATAGGTGTTATACCCTGAATCTTTTCTCCCACATCGAATGGTATCTCAGCAGCGTCATCCACTATCATGTTGACTGCCCTGTTTACTATTTCTAATGTTTCGTAGGCATTTCGATAGTTGAGAACATTCTCTCTACTATCAATCGTGAGACCCTCGTCCCTTGATATTACGTATTGAGCAGGATTTTGTTTTTCTTCTGTCCTACCCAAAAATCTATCGTACCATGCCATATTTATTCCTTTGTATCTCGACCCAGCGTTGTTGTTTCTTTGCTGTTATTAGCTTAGGTCTTTTTCCGTATATGTTATGCAATCTTAGGTGATGCATATGACATAATGTAACAGCTTGTTTATAAACTTTATCTTCGTTTTCTTTTATAAATACTTCACGAAGTTCTAGTATCTCTTCTTCGGTTTCAACCGTGATGTCTTTATTTTTCATCCACGATTCTAGTAACTCAGTTAATCCATAAAAATGATGAAAGTCCAGATTCTCCGTACTTCCACAGATGTAACATTCCGCCTCTTTCTTATATTTCGACTTGGCTTTGTCACGAACATACTTAACTAAATCTCTTTTTAAAGTCATAAACCTACTTGTATATTAGAATTTTAACAAATTTTATAGCTCATGTCAAGAACTATTTTTTCAAGGAGTTATTAAAAGGTAGTGGCATGTGTCTCAAACGAGTAGAGTGCATATCGAATCGCATCAGCCATGTGAGAGGCATAGCTATGTTTAGGTTTTTCTTTCATCAAATTAGGATTTGGGTCCCACTGATATTGGTCTAAACTTAACAATGACTCAGTGCAAGATTGATGTACAGTTAACTTATCATTATCTACAATACCGGCTACATAACCTATACCATCTAGTACTGATTTCTTAGCATTAATAGTAGTAATGTCATAGTTTTGTGCAAAGTCAAATCTTGTTTGTTGAGCTGCAGAATCTATATAAATGTAATCAATATTCCATTTATGGATTAGTTTTCTTATTTCTACTGCGTGTTGTTCTGTTGTTCTTTCACTGTTTAAATATTCGTCTAGTAAATAAAACTTGTCATCGTTCCAATCGTATGCCATGACACAGAAAGCAGTAGGGTCCTTGTAACCTACGTCCATTCCTGCGAATATATCCATTCTTTTTGTATCTATTTCTGATAAATCTGCTACACACTCTTGATGATTAAATGCCCAGACTTGTCCTTCGAAGACATTAAAGTCAGCCATGTATTCTTGATTGAACTCAGCTTCAGACATAGTCTTTTTAGCTTCTTCAATATCAGTATCAGATATACGAGGATTTTCATGATAGGTTGCTCTAACTGAACACCATTCTGGATACTCTCCTGAAAAGCCTCTGTTCCAGAACTCAGCAAACCAATTATTTCTACCCCTTGGAGTAGATATAAATAGTGCTTTTGAGTTTTCTTTATCTAGTGTAGGTCTTAGTGCTACGTTGAACGCATCTCTGCCATCCACAAGTGCTGCCTCGTCAAAGATAATTAAATCATAACTTCTACCAACTACTGAATCAACCTGATTGATTGAACCCATACGAATAGTAGAATGATTACTTAATTCAATAACTTTATCTTTTGCATTATCTCTCAATACTTCTAAGTCAAAATGTTTTATTAGTTGTCTTTGTAAGTCAAAAGATATTTGTGATAATGAGTAGTTAGGCGACATTAAAAGTACATTACAATTGGGTACTAAAGTGACTAACTGACCTATAATATTTGCAATATAAGTTTTACCCTGCCTACGAGAGACAGCGGCGCATATAAAACGATATTTAGGATTATTAATTGCATTGATTATTGCATTTTGAGAACTATTAGGTGTGATACCTAATAAGTCAAGATACCCTTCCATAGGTAACTTTATAAACCTGGCTTGTTCTTGATAAGACATCAGGCTATCGGAGATTACATCTTTTCTACTAACTTCTATCAATGTATTTTCTCGTTAAAAAATAAATCTGAATCCTCATCAAGAAACCCGAGTTCTTGTGCCTTGTGGTATAGATAGCAGTAAGACGCAACGATGTGCTTCATATTTTTCTCAGCTGTTGATAAATCTCTTTCTCCTTCCCTGTTAACTAATGTTGTTAGGAAGCCCTCTGAGTGAGTCATAGCTTCATCTAGCCATAACTTTTGTCCACTTACTTCTTGCATTATCTTCTCCTTTTTATACCTTTAACATGCTTCTGAGACCTAGGTGGTCTTTTACTAGAACCGCCCTTTCCTGCCCAGAAGACTTTATTTGCCCAGTAAGCTGCAGAAGATTTACCTTTACGAATATTTCTACCGTGTCTAGCTTTAAAACTCTTCCTTGCTGCTGCGCTATAATTATGACCCATGCCTTGCGCTCCGAATCTAATTATCTTTATTCTACCACCAACCCTTACAGCTACTACAGCTTTCTTGGTTTTGTGTTTGGGTGTTCTTTTTGGTTTGTTCAAACCTGAGAGTCCAACCCGTTTTAATCTTGCTTTTTCTGCTTTACTTAGTGCCATTATAGTGGTGAGTGCATTTTTACAGTCTTAAACTGATGATACAGCGAAGACCCTTGATGCTTTTTATACTTGCCCTTATGTTTCATTAAACGAACTCCCGATTTGGTCTTCATCCAATGAAATCCTTTAGGCGCTTTTACTTTTTTCATTCAAAGTTCCAAAATACCATAGAGTATCTAGTACCTTTTGTTACTTCTTTAACTCCATGCTTAGGTCTGGGTCTAAATCCTGGAATACCAGATTGTGGCATTTGAATTACTGACCCTATCTTTTGTTTTATTTCTGTTCCATTTACTGTAAACTCTCCGCCTTCATAATCATCATTTAGTGGTATTACCATCAAGTCTTTTGCTCTTTGATTAGTATTTGGTTTCCAATAATTACTTTGGCACATCCATAGACTATCTCTATGTTCTTCAACGAAGTCTCCTTCGTCATACTTCATAACTTTACATCTGTAAACAGGAAGTCCATCCCATTCTGTAATATAATCAGTACCTGACTGAGATACTTGTCTAATTTTATAACCTTCAGGGTCAATCTCAGTATTAGCATCTAACTGTTCTTTACTGAAAGTTTTCTCTGGTCTAGAGGTATCATTAATTATTTTATCTCTTTCCCAAGTATGAAAACTATTTATTATATTTTGACATTGTTCTTTTGTCAAAAAATTATCTGTGACCCTAATCATTATTATCTACCTCTTCTTGGTAATATTCTTCCTGAAGTTTTCTTTCCGAATCTAGCTGCTTTTGGTCTAAGAGTCTTGCCATATCTTGGTCCGACTGCTTTAGGTGCTGCTGCATATCTGAAAGCTTCATAGCTACCTGCATTTTTACTGTTTACAACAGTTCCAGCTGCAGAGTTCATATCTCTTGTTATACCCCTTTTGAGTACATGTTTTCGAATCTTCTGTGTATTATGAATACCAGTTGGTCCGCTTAAAAACTTAGCCATTTAGTTCTCCTTTTAACAACTCTAGTTGTTTCCTCTGAAAGTTACACTTACGCATTGTTGCGTAGTCTTTCAATTTACTTAATTTTTGTAGATATTTTCGTTGCTCGTATATTCTTACTGCTAACTTTCTTTCAATCCCACTCAGCTCATTCGAAACTTCGAATTTTTCTTTGAGTTGGCTTCTTATCATTATCTACTCCTTTTTTTCTTTCTACCTCTTTTTACAAAAGTGGAAACATTACGAGGTTTTCCACCTGGATTACCTGCTTTTCTTTTTCTTGTAACTGCTGACCTTATCTGAGACTTAGTCATTCTAGCGGCTTTGCTAGCAGGAACGCATTTAGGATATCCTCTTTTACTTTTTCTTGCTGACTTACGACCACAAGGCATATAGCCTCCGCCTTTTCTCTTACGAGAGATGTCAACCCATCCTTCTTTGAACCATTTAGTCAGTCCGCCTTTTGGTTTCGCCATTATCTACAAGGTCTGTTCTTCTTACGAATACCAGCTTGAAGTGCTTTTGGTAACTTCTTTTGCTTTGCTGTTAAACAAGGTTTCATTCCTTTTCTTCCAGCTTTCTTTTTCATTGGACGGCCTTTCTTTTTACCATATGTTCCTTTACCTCGTGGCATTACTTTCTCCTCTTACGACCAGTACCCATTCGATACCGACCACCTTTGGCTTTGTAAGTCCTTACTAGCCACCCATTAGCATAAGCTGATGGATATACCTTAAATTTTCTCTTTGCTTGGGCTTTTATCCTAGCGTAGAGACTTGGATTTGTTGGTACAGGTCTCTTTTTAGTGGCTTTTCTTTTTCTTCTTTTTGCCATTTCGTTTCTTATATCCAGAAGCATAAACTGCTCTGCCTTGCCTTTCTGCTTGTTTGCGGGTTGGGTAAACCTTTCCAGATTTACCCCATTTGTATCCGCGTTTAACCTTAATTACAGGCATTATTTATCTTTTGCTTTACCAACATTCAATGCAAACCAATCAAGCACATGATATGCTTTCTTGACTAGTCCATCGTCAACTGGAGTAGGTGTAAGAGCTGCAATCAATGATGCTGCTGCTACAATCCATGGAATCAATTGAATCCATGCTACTAACCATGTAAGAAATTCTAACATAATTTTCTCCCCTGCGTACTAAAAAGTACTCTTTTGCGAAAAACCTTAAGGTCTTGCGCGTTTTATCTTACTTTAAGTGTAATTGCAAACTGCACCTAATTTGAGTAAGTCTAAATCTCCGCGTAACCAAGGCAAGCCTGGGCTCTTCATAAGTCGTACTAATCGTACATTTCCGTCATCATCTGGTTGAAGTCTAAACACCATCATAGTGTCGACTGTAATAATTGTTAAACCCGCGAACTTGCTTTGAGTATTCTCGAACTTAGTTGCTTCTTGTTTATTTCTTACAGTAATAGTTAGAAGTGGAGAATCTGCTCCCCACCAATAATTATGTTTTATTTTTTCGAACCAGCTACCTTCTCCTACACTTTCTATTTTTTCAGTAGTAAAATTAGGTGTGACTGTATGATTGTGAAAGTACATCACATACGACTTTTGACTAACATTAAAATTACGCTTTGCCGATGCAGTTTCATAGCTAATAGCTTTGACATTCTGTCCACTGCTACTAACATTTTTATACATTCGGTACGCTTGATTTATTGTTCTAATCATTTTGGTTTAAATTGACTAATCTCTGTTTTTTCTTTAGCTGCCATCATCTTGTCTTTGATGTCAACTGTTCCATCCCAGTTCTTATCTTTACCTGTTATGATATTCCATATCATTTTTAAGTATTTCATTTTTTCTCCTAAAAGGCGGAGTAGAGACCCCTCATTTTTTATTCCGTGTCATGAATTGTTACTTCATGCGTTTTCGCTTTAGTATAAGGTCATCTACTCCTAGATTGTTGTCACCTCCTGAGTGCTACTTCTTCTTCCTGCCCTTTGACTTTTTCTTCTTCTTTTTCTTACCATAATGATAAGGCATAAGTATCTCCTAAGTCCAACGAGGTGGCTCGTCCGGACACTCCGCCCATCGTAATTTAGTCTTGAGGGGCATAAAACACATACAGATTTTACAAGTTTTCCAAAACTTACTATAGTTTGGACACTCTTGACATATTTTTAATCTGTCTTGATGTTTGAGTTTCTTCTTCACTTTAATGAAGGTGGTATTTTTTGTCTGTTTTTTCTTTGCAATCTTTTCTTGCGAGCTAGTAGTTTTCTGACTCTAGCATTAAGTTCTGGTGCTTCATTGTCTTTTTCGACAGCTTCTTCTAAAGCTTTCTTTATTTCTCCAGCCATTTGATTGCCTCTTCTTTGCTGTTGAACTTCATTTTCTGTTCATTTTTAACAGCGTACCAAATTCCTCTTTTGCAATACAGTACGCTCATATCGTATTCTACTGCTTTTGCTTTCGGGGATTTTGATATATCTTTTTTATTATAATCTAATTCCATTGTTTTCTCCTAAACGTGTATGTTGTACATGGCCAATATTAATATGGCACCGCCTGCTATTAAGCTTCCTGATGCTCCTATTAGTATAGTTTCGATTCTACCTATAGATTTATCCATGTCATCAAAACGATTGAAGCATGTTTTCCATCTTTCTTCGCACATAGTCTCGTGGCTAGACAGTCTTTTATCTAGGTCAATGATGCCTGTTGCGTTCTTCTGTATATCTGAGTCCAATGCTTTCTCCATAAACTTTTGTATTAACTACATGATAATTATATCAAAATTAGTACCTCATGTCAAGTACTATTTTCGTATGGTGTAGATTTTAACAGGTTCGGACTTACCTTTGACAGTTACTTCGTCAAGAAAGTCGTACTCGTAGCCATCAACCAAGCTGTGCTCAGAAATGACATTATCCACATCGTAATTCTTACAACTTGATTCTAACCTAGCAGCCAGATTGACGCTATCACCAAGAACACTGTAATCAAACCTACTGCTACTTCCAAAGTTTCCGACGACACAGAGGCCGGTGTTGATGCCCGCGCCCGTATTAATCGTATCCAGGCCTTCTTCTCTGAATCTTTCATTTAATTCCTCCAATGCCTTTTTCATTTCTATCAAGGCAGCTGTTGCATTTTGCTTATGGTTTTCGTCTGGAAGAGGAGCACCCCAAAATGCCATGATGCAGTCTCCCATATATTTGTCTATTGTTCCCCCATGTTTGAGAATTATCTTAGTTTGATTGTCTAAAAATCTATTAATCAGAACAGTAAGTCCTTGCGGATTCTTTTGGTATTTTTCAGAAATCGGGGTAAATCCTCGTATATCCGAGAAAAGAAAAGTTAGTTGTTCTGTTGACCCACCCAATCTCAGCAATGATGGGTCTTCCTGGAGTTTTTTAACCAAGTCGGGACTAACGTACGTGCCGAATTGTTGTTTGATTCGAAGTTTCTGACGATACTCGGATATGAAACTCAGAAACGAATGATATGCCCAAAACAAAACGCAGATAATTACGATTCCACTAGCGTCTATGAGATACGAAGATTGATAGGCATACCAGGCTCCATAAGAAGAACCACCGACAACAAGTACTAAACTCGGTACCGATAACCAAACTGACCTTGTAGCTAGTGCTAAAATGATGAGGGCAAGTAGTCCGATTCCATACTCAGCTGCAGAAGCCCAAGTAGGTGAACTAGGTGCTGTACCTTGAATAAGGTTGTGTAAAATGTTTGCTTGTATCTCATGAGGATACTTAGCCCCCGCAGGGGTCGGCACAGGGTTTGTTACACCCTCTGCAGTCGTGCCGAATATAACGAAGGGAGCTTGAATTGGATTACTAAGATATTCCTTCGCTGTTTGTTTGTAAAATTTTGTGTTCCAGTTTAACCAGATACGTCCATTTGCATCTGTATTCATTACAGGATAAGTTGGGACTCTAACCCAAGCTAAACCCTGTTCTTCTGTTTTTATTTGGTAACTTATATCGCCTGTTCCTACTCTTAAGAGTTCTAGTCCGAAGCTTGGGTATAATTTTGACCCTACGTTTACGACTAGGGGAATACGACGAGTAACCCCGTCTATTTCCGGTGTAGCGGTTACTACTCCTAGTCCCTTTGCCTTTGACGCCAGCATAGATTCTGTAGGTAAAATTCCTGGGTATTGATATAGCCATGGTAATGGGTCCTCTCCTAACTGGGCAGTACCTACATGAGGGTTAGTGCCAGTTACTTGTGTCGATGCTGCACTAGCAAGGACTGTTGGTGTATAATTCATTCTTAGTGCCAATACTTCGTCATTTCCAGTATTACGAATATCGGGATTAGGCATAAGCACTGTTATTCCTGATACAGCTCTTGTTGTTGCTATTAAGTCTGCGAAAGCTGTTCTAGGTAGCGGCCAACCTTTGTAATCTTTTATAAATTCTTCATCTAAGTCTACTATTACAATATTGTCATTTTGTACAGGCTCAGTATTCATTATAAACCAATCAAAGGTTTTTAGTTCTAAAACTTGAAAAGGGTATGGATTCCAGATAAGCAATCCCATAAATAGTACTATTGTGATTATCTTTTGATACATCTTTGTTCTGCTTTATGCCATACTTTGTAATTATGATTTACAACTATTGCCATTAGAAAATTTATTTCATCCATAGTTTTTGGTTTTAGTGTTAGTGTTTGTCGTTCCGCATAGATTGCCGGGGAAAGAACTGCTGTTTTAATAAAGAACATCTTTGGTACTGATGGTCTTTCTCCAGCAATTGGATTTACTTCTCTAACACAATTATATTTAAGTCCACGGTATGTGGTATAGATGTCTGCAATTTGTAATGTTCCGAATGTAACCCACTGAACAGTTGAAACTGGTTCTTCAATTTTGAGGTCGAATAAAGGTTTATCTGATTGTTTGATTAGTTCTGCGTCTGCCTTCATTTGTTCAAAATCAAAAGGAGTGTCTGGTAATTCGTAGGCGTTTACATTAGGGGTTAGTGCTAGTACTGAAAATAGAAATATACTTATTAAAGTAGTAAGTTCTATACTGTCTCTAATTTTATCTCTTTTCATTGTTGGGTTATACTTATAGTTTTTGTGCAGTTTTGAGTGCAATTAAATGTAGCTGTGTATGTTTGATTCGTAGACCCTAGTTGAGTAACATCTACATTGTAGTCTGTTGTATAAAACTTCATATTTGCTACATGAGCTCCTGTTCCGTATTGTGTTAAATCTACATCATTATCAGCACTATAAAAGAATATGTCTGCATCCTTATTACCGCTGCCATATTGAATGACATTTACCGAGTTATTGTGCGCAATACCATTTCCATAGATATAAGAATTGTGTGTGCCAGTACCATACTGATTAACAGTGATATCAGAATCATCCCCGAAAAAGAATATTTTGCTATACTTATTATTTCCTGTTTGAGTTGTTGAGTAAACATTGTCATCTCCTGAGCCTAATGCTTCTGCGTGATTACTGTTTCCTGTTTGAGTAATAGTTACAGTATTATCATCTTCGTCTTGGTCAATATATGCGTAGTTATCATTACCCTCTATAGTTATGGTGCTTTCATTTCCTATATTGTTTGACCATACAGTATACATTCTAACACTATTACTGTTTCCGTCAACACTGACATTCCATACGGCATTAGTGCAAGAATGAGAGGTATAGTTACTACCGGGCACAGAACCACTTGAGTTTGCACCACAAAGAATATTAGTAGTATTACCATTACCAATTTGCTTAGTAGTAATTTGATTATTAGTTCCTTTAGTTATAATTGAAACTTCATTATCCCCAGCAAAACTAAGGGGACTGATTAATAATAATAACGTTATCACCCGCACCATTTATATTTACCTCCAATATTACTCCTGCGTTGTTTATGTATAAATAAGTACCTGCATTTATATCGATACCTATATCGTAGTTGTTCTGTCCTTCGTGTACAAAATAAATCATTCCTTCTTCCACGAAAGTGTATGTTTGGTATATTGGGTCAAAGCCTGCAATGATACCTTCGAGTTCTACTCCATTTAGTTCTGAAGTCTGGTTTCTCTTTTTACTAGTAGTCTCCACTAGTGCCAGTAAATCTACGAGAAACTCTACACTTAATAAGTCAATGTCTAGTCTTGTAACTTCATCATTTTCTTCGTCACATTCCTCTACTAGAGCATCACAATTTAAGTCTGGTGCATCTTCGAAAAAGTCTTTATCTAAATCTGCGGTAGGTGAAGTTCCTGCTTGTTGTTCTTCTACTGCTTGTTCGACTTCGTCTGGTCTTTGAACTATCAACATATTATCAATTAGTCCAAGTGTCATGTTTGCTAGAGTAACAGCTTGTGTGGGTGGTTGTTCCCATGCTGAAACCATAGTAGCCTGAAAAGGCTCATTGAGTATCTCTACTCCTGCTGCAGTTGTTACTGTTATCTCTCCTGATGAATCTCCATTTTTATCAGGTAGTAGTATAACTAAGCTTCTGCCTAATTCGTCTACAGTTGTTGTAAAGTCTGTACCACGAATACCGATAGTTGCTGTTGGAGTATTAATAGTTATGTTTTCTTTATTAATTTTTCCAAAAGCGCCCGAAATAAATCGAGCTGTTCCAGATGCCATTTGAAGAGACATTTTACTCTTACTTGGGTCTGGGTCAAAGATATATTCATCTATAATTAATTTCGAGTGTTCTGTCAATTTAACTACAGAGTCATCTAAGAACTCTATTGCAAGTCTACCGTTTCCGGTTCTTACATCATCGAATGAAAAGATATCTGAGTCTAGTTCTGCGGTAAAAGTTTCACTAGAGTTTACTCTAGTAATCTCTCCGTTTCCTTTTAGCTCAGATATCTCTCCTATTTCTGTTGAAAAGGCCGGTATACTGAGAAGTATTAACAGCCAGATGCGCATTGATCTACATCAATAGTACCACTTGACGTGGTAGATACTATGTTTGCAACGTTCGTACTTGCAGTATCAGTTTGGTCAATAGTTACAGTATTAGAACTTCCAGTTAAAGATGCTGTGATTTGATGGTCAGCAGAACCTGTCTGTAATGTAGTAATACTATTACTGTTTCCACTAATAGTCCAATTATTTATACAACCCACAACTTCACAAGTACCTGTTACGGCATTTGAAGTTCCTGTTATAGCAAAGTCGGTGTTGGCTCCAGTAGCTGTCGAAGCAGCACCCTGAGTCCATGAAAGAGTATTACTGTCACCAATCGTGATATAGTCAAAATCGGAACTAGCAATATCTCCTGAAGCTCCACCTGCTAAAGTAGCGGTGTTACTATCACCAGTGACTTTGTAAGTCCAACTAGATGAGTTGCCTTGAAGTAGTGAAGCCAAGAAGGAGTTAGTATCTCCAATCTGGTCTATGTCTACTGTCATTGAAGTACCTGACAAAGTTGCTCTATTTTGAGATGTACCAACATTGTTAGTAGCACCTATTTGGTCAATAGTCAAAGTAAGTCCTGTACCTGTTTGAGTAATATATAAATCATTATTACCCGCGAACGCTGAAAAAGATAGAACAATCGCGAATAGTCCAATTATCTTATTCATTCTTTTCTCCCAGGCTTGGGTAGTCGAAGTCCCAAACCTCTTTTTCGAGTCCCTGGACAACTAGGCCATATACAGCTGCTTCTATAGCAGCTCTTACAGCTTGTCCTACTGGCTCGTTCTCTGTACTACCACTTTCGATTTCAACGAGTTCTGTCCCAAGTTCTATAAACCTGAATACATCGCCTCCACCTCCAGTAGATAGTATAGTTTTTGTGGTTGTAACATTTAACAAGACCTCCCCTGTTTGAACTAATACAGCTCTTAATGTTACTGTAACGACATCCTCACGATATTGATTCTTCATACCTATTCCTAGATATCGAGCACCGTTACCACCAGTTCTTATGTTAGTATCATAACTAACTATACCACCTTCTATAATCATTCCTGCATATAGTAGTGGTTTTAAAATTGTTTTTCCATCTGCCCCTTTATTGTATGCTTCAAAAGTACTTCTTACAAGTTGTCTTTCTTTTGTCAAAGCATCAAGTCCAGTTCTCTCTACGACTACAAACCAATTTCCTCTACCTGCGTCCCTCAAAGCTTCAATCAAAATATGGTGAGCTCCCTGGGTTACAGCAGTACTAAAACTAGCTATATTGTCTCCACCTTTTCTTTGACCCGAGTTATCTCCAAAGTTGTATACTGCTACAACTGTCTTTTGGTTGGGGTATGGTAAATTGAGTAATTGTTGAGTAGCGCTAGGCTGTATGACAGGTCCTGTCCTACATATCATTCTATCTGTGCCTGCTTTTGCAATTCCTGTTACAACATCTTTATTAAATCCTTCTTCGAATTTATAACAGTTGTCATATTGTTGCGGTGCTCCAAATGAAGCACAGCCGACAAGTAGTAAAGGCGCTAATACATTAGCCAGTCGCGCAGTCACTAAAACATCCCCCGAAGCTTCCGACTGGTATTTCGATAGTTGTTGTTGATAACAACACTCCATCTAACCATTCTTCAACTACTAGAGTGATTGTGACTCCGTTATTTGTCCAAATTATTCTGTTGCCTTCTAACCAAATTTCTCCAGTTACAGGATTCTCTAGTGTGCCAGGATTGTTATAATCAAATAAAGATTCTGATATATCCTTTGCAAGTGTAGAATAAATTCTGCTTTCTAGGTTTCTTAAGAATTTAGCGAGAGTTGTATTGTCTGCTTCTCTTTGGGCCTCGTCTAATGCATCTTGAGCTTTTTGTGCAAGTGCATCTTTTCTTGTTCTTTCTTGTTCGTCAATAGTTAAATAGTGTGCAGATTGATTAATCCCACTAAAACTAGGCGAACCAAATTTATGTACTATTTCTGTAGCATTTAAGTCTGATGCAATTACTATAAAGCTTAAAGCTATTAATGTTCCAACTACACCGTTCGAAATTCTATTATTTAGTTTTCTTTCGTTCATTTTCTTTCATCTGTAAAACTGTGTCCAGTTTCTCTTGCAAGCGAATCATATCATTGTCCATCATTCTAATTTGGTCTATTAACTTTAGAACGGTCATTTTCATATCTTCAGTTGCTGGGTCGATTTTTTCCGTGATTGTAGTCCAAACAAAATAGACAAAGTATCCAAGACCGAGCATAGCTATTATAGGGAATCCGAACTGTTGAACTGCTTCTGCAGCATCTTCCATCCAATCCATTATTGAATCCAACAGACTGGATATACGCACCAGTAAGGATTAAATATTCCTAACATCCATAATATTAAAATCCATAGTGGTATTTGAATCCAGAGTTTACCTTTAGACCATTCTCTAAACTTTAACGCATAAGGTGCCATTTTATTAAACAACCAGTTTTGCATTAGTCTCTCCTTGCATCTATAGTGCCATCTTCTACAAAATTTTCTGCTCTTGATATTCTTTTTAAATCTGGTGTAAGTTCAAGTGCAGAACTAACGCTTACATCTATTCGTATCATGTCATTGTTCATTACTTTAATTCTAGTAACCAACATTTTGCAGATACCTTTTAACTCTTCAGTATTGCCAACTACATCTTCCATTATCTTTCTTATAATGATAAATATGAAAGCACCCATAAATAACGCTGCGGCTATAGGGGCTCCTACATCACTTATAAAATTAAATATTGTATATTCTTCCATTATAGTTGTATTGCTAATATTTTGTCTTTATTTACTTGTTCTAAATCGAAATTGATTGAGACGCCACATCCACACGCGGATTGTTCTTTTGGATTGATAAATTTAAATACTTCGTTCAATCCTTCTTTTTGGTAGTCTAGTGTCATTCCTAGTAAGTATGGAATTGACATCTTATTAATTACCACCCCAAACTTTCCATAATCCAATCGCACGTCTTCTTGAGTTGGTTCATCGTTGCATTTATCAAATACATATTCAAAACCAGCACAGCCGCCACCAGTAATACCAAGACGTATTGCCAGGAAACGTTCTGTTTCCTGTTTCTCCAAAATCTTGGTGATTGCTTCATCTGTTATTTCAATCCACTGATTTTCCATACTTTATGAATCCTACCCGATTTCATCAAGCGATGAATCGTATTGATTATGTTTCCTATGTTCAATTTTTTCCTCCCAATTTTCTATTGCTTTCTTAATAGAATCTTCGGCTAGAACAGAACAGTGTAATTTAATAGGAGGCAACTGTAATGCCTCAGCGATATCTCTATCTTTTATTTGTTTGGCTTGTTCGATAGTCTTGCCTTTCAGCATATCTACGAACAGGGTGGACGAGGCAATTGCACTACCGCATCCATATGTCTTGAACTTGACATCTAGTATCTTTTCATCATGGTCAAGTTTTAATTGTAACTTCATGACGTCACCACAAGCGGGTGCTCCAGTCATGCCAGTTGCTACGTCTGGGTCTTTTGGGTCGAAGCGTCCTACACTGAACTCCTGTGGATTATTCAGTACTCCGTAGAATCTATCATTTACTTCTTTGCTATACGGCATTTTTTATTCCTAGTACATAGTTCTCTGCTGCATCTTCTGCGTATGCTTCACTATGCCCTTTGTAAAACTCTGTTGTTATAAGTTTTCCATCTTCGTATAATCGACAACCCCAGTGATTGTCTAGTTTGATAACATCGGCTTTTCTGTTGCCGTCTACATATGTGCTATATGTCATAAGCTCTCCTATTTTGTTAGTAATTTTTCCATAAGTTTACCGTAGTTGCCTTGTCCAAAAGGTAACTCACTATTAATCTGTACGTTAGTCTGGTTCTTTATGTTAGAGGCTTTTGCTTTTTCTAACTCTGCCATGGCTTTAATTTCATCCATACGCATTTTATGTGCCATTTGTATTAAATCTGCTAAGTCTTTATTAGTATAAATTTGACTCTCTTCTGATTCTTCTAGCTTCTTGTCTATTATATCGTCAAGCGTTGTTGCTAATTTAAATCTATTTCTGTAACCTGTGTCTAAGTATACTTGGTCGATGTATTGTTTAATTTCTCGTTTACCTAGGTACTCTTGTACGGTATTTTCATCTATACTTAATCGTGCACACACTGACGGAAGATTCCCCAGCTCTAAGTATGCGTTCGCGATTTCTAATCCCTCTGGACTCATCTTGGTTACAATTTCATTCTTCATACTTGAATTATATCAAAATTTCATCCTCGTGTCAAGAAGTATTTTTGGAAGCATCGTCACGATGTACTCGCCGCGTCTTTTTATTGATTCGCGATTTTTTAAAAAGTTGTACGCGTGGGGGTATTAGAGTGAGGGTGGCAGGGCAGGTCTACTAACCCCCCTTACCACAAAAGAGAGAAGGTGTCAACCTTTCTCTCTTAGCAATCTCTCAAACTTCCCAATCCTGTAGACTATCGCTCCTTTCATATGTTTGTTAAATCCGTTCCATACTTGGGCGTTGCCTTTTAACCTGATTAGCTGATTGATTGCTTTTTGTAATTCAGCTTTTGTTAGGTCTTGGTCTTGTTTTTTCATTTTCTTTCTCCTTAATATAAATATATTATAACATGATAATTCTCAATTATGCAACATTTATTTACATTTATTTTAAAAATAAATTGGGGGAATTTCACCCCCTTTGGAGAACTTTTTAATGTAAGGGAAATTCCTCATCATCTATAAAATAGCTAATGAGATTAAAATGCCCTATAATTCTCATTCCTAATCTATCCTCTATA
>VMHT01213917.1_pt1 | contig 65321 bp, 78 predicted proteins | sample 4693611 | NCBI WGS metagenome assembly VMHT01 (sample SAMN12280063, study PRJNA550983) | marine metagenome | isolation source: seawater sampled from same location over 5 years 0.02-0.2 micron viral filtrate | place: USA: collected off the coast of southern California halfway between the port... ...
AAAGAGCGAGATTGGCTCGAATTGAATGGGAAAAAGGTGCGCCTGAGCGGGAGCGAAGAGCCCGAGAAGAGCAAGAGAAGGCGGCGGCACACAGAGCAAAATTGGAAGAAAGGCGCTTTGAGCAGAAGAAGACTGAATTAGCACTATCACCCAATGAAACTTTCAAAAACATGTGTGATTTCTATGGTGTTCCTATCTTTGATGAATCATTCGCTAACGACCTCTGGGAAGCAGACTTCTTGGTGGGTATCAAAAGGCAATTATCAAATCGTCATGAAATGACACCGAATCAAATCTCAGTTTTGAAAAGAATTATGACAGAGAATCCTGCAACGGATAAACAAATCAAGTATTTGCGAGACTTGGGTTGGAAAGGAGACATTCCTACAAAACATTTCGCAAGCAAAAAAATTAAAGAAATATTGGAAGAAAGAGGTGCATAAAATGGGAATGATAAAAGATTTGATGTTTATAACAGCGGCAATAACTCTACCCGTGGTCGGGCTAGCAATTGCTGGACTGCTGATTGACGAAGATGAGCCGAGGGTATAGCGGGCTTTAAATAGGAAACAAAACATAGGAGAATACAGGAAGTGAGAATGATGATTACACTACGAATTTTGAACGAGATGGGTCATACGACCCTAAGCATTGAGGCATCGGAAGTCATTGAGCATATCCACACCCACCCGACGCATTGGGTGTTCGTGGATGGTGAGATGGTCGCCCGAGAAGGAATTGAAGAAATCAACTGGGATACGGTTCAGTCAGTGGACTTGACGCCAGCAATCGTTGGAGGGGCCTACTGAAACCCTCCCGATTGTTTCCTATTACCCATCCGGGGGTGTCGTTGTGTCCCGACCACATGACGGCATCCCCATTTTTGGGTGATGAAGACCGACTTTAAGCATTTTATTTCACCCGAAGCCCTCAAACTCCAACTCAATGTCTTGGGTTGGAAACTCATGAATCCCTACATCCATGAAGATGTAGCGGTTTTCAAACCAGACTTTTACCCAAATAACCATGTTATCGCTTTAGCGAATCGTGGCTACATTTGGGCAAAAGGATATACAATTATAAAATATAAAGACCAAGAATTTAATTCTGTCGAGGAATTATTAGACAAATGGCAATACGCATTAACTGACTTTAATAACTGGAATTTTCTAGCAGAGAAAGAATGGGTTTTAACCAAGGATGGCAAAGAAAGCCTTTATTTCTTTGATAATCTACAAACCATTCCCCTGCGGAAGAAATACAGGTGTTAGGTTTGCGAGAAAGGGAAAAGGCTTGCAGACTGATTAGCGATTGTATTCAGTTATTCAATGAGTTAGATAAAAAAGACTTTAGAAGAATTGAACGGTGGGCAAAGTATGCTAAAGTTGATGAAGCATATTTTACTCCTTTCTCTCTCACCCAAAGTATATACGATTGCCTCTGGTCTATTCCAGAAGCAATAGATGAAGGGTTTTCTAAATATTTAGAGAGAAGAAAAAAAGAATACAATGAAATATTGGCTTATCATAATAAAAACTGTAAAGAAAAATGTATAGTTTGTGATGATAGGCAAGCAATCAAAAATTTATTGGGGATTGATTATGAAAGAAAATAATCCTGAATATATTCTTAACAATAGAAAAGGCAACAAAGTTGCCACCATGTGCCGAGTTTGCGGCAAAAAATTATTTTCACCAGATGAAATTAAAAAGGAAATGCACGATAAGTGCGATAAAGACAAATCAAATATATATATGATGTGATAATATGTTGATTAAATTAAAAATAAGAAAACCAGATGATAGCGACGAATATTATTATTCAGAAATAGAAAGTGATGCCTTCACAAGCGCGAGAGTTCACTTAAACTACAAGGGATTTCTCTCAATTAATAGAGGAAGTTATCAATCAAAAGACCCTGTGCATGAAGGAATTAAGTCTTCTGTAAAGCAAATTTTCTCAAAGAGAAGAAACACTCGCAGATATAGATACTCTGGAATGTCAAAGGACTTGACATCAACAATCAGAATTAAGAATCTGACTATCTTTTTTCAAAAGAAGGGAGGAAGACACCATTTAAATGGTATTTATCTTTCCTTGGACAACCTATCAGATGTTTTGGCAAGAGTTATTTATAGGAGTTGTTTTACAGACGACGCAACAACACTGAACAAAGTTCTTTGGAAATACTTACACATTCCAGAAAATGTTGTTCATGCTCTTGAGAACCGTGTGCCATACTTCTTTTACGAAGATTATGAAAAACACGATGTTCGTCTTAATGTCCAAAGAACCGGTCCTTCCACCGTTGCATTAGAGATTAGCGATGGTATTTGGGGAGAAATGTCTTTCAAGGAGTTAGATAAATATTGTAATTTTTATGTTCACGAGCAGAAAAGAGGTTCTTGGCCCTACACATCCCCAAAGAATCTGTTTATGAAATTGATGGGAAGAGAGCCATCAAGAGCAGAATTAAACCTCATGATTGCCTTCTTACAACAGAATAGAAAGAAAGACATTGTAGAGAAAAAGGCGTTCCAATTGATTAACGAAATGGTGTCTCAAAGACCCGATAAATTATTCCCCATCTGGAAAGATGACAGGTTAACTCACTTATTCGTTAGAGGTAATCATTATGATTGGAAATTAGAGTGTAGAAACTATAAAGATTCTGGAACACAGAATGTTTCTACCTATATTTATCAACCCACTAGAAGAGGTGATGGAGAAGAAATTGATTGGCGAGGCCCAATTTGTATTGACAATGCCAATAATGATTCCTCTGTTGGCGACCAATTCGCCGCAAGAGCAATGGCTTTAATAAACGACAACTTTACAATTAAAATTGTAAGCACTATTGATTCTTATATCAGTGGCGAACCTAATGAAAATAGGATGGATGAAAATGAAGAGATGCGACGAGTGCGGGATAATAGATAGTAGTTTTGATGAAGAAATGGGCGAGCATGTTTGTAATGGATGCGGCCTTGTTATCATAACAGAAATGTTTGAAGAGACTGTTCATATTTTGAACAGTTCTGGCGAGAACATTCGCTCTGCTGATAAAGGACATTTAGGTTCAATTATCACTGGAGAGGGTTCCTACAAATTTAATCGCTTCAAAAGAAGCGTTATCCCCCAAAACATTCAGCAGGGTTTGATGCACTGCAATATGGTTTTGGCAAACTTCTCTCCTTCGGAGTCCTTGAAGGAAAGGGTAGAAAAAATCTACATGGAAGCGTATCGCAAAGGACTTTTTGCGAAATTTTCTTTTGAAGACCGGGCAACGGCAGTGGTCTTCTATGCTTTGAAAGAAAGAGGAACGCCAATACCGCTCAAGAAAGTGACTCAGGAGTTTGAGGTCAATCCGAAAAGAGTCCGTAAAATTGTTCGTAAACTCAACAGTTTGTATCGGAATCAAATCAATTTTACGGAGGTTAACCCAGCATATCAGTTAGAATATCATGTGTTGCAGATAACCAAAGATAGAGTTTATCTTCAACAGTGTTTAGAAGTATTGGCTCGTTTTGAGAATATTGTGAGCAATAGCAATTTTACAAAGAGTAAGTCTTATTATGCTTCTATTTGTTGGATTACAACAAATGTCTTCGAAAGAAGTGAGCCAACACGAAAGCGAATTAGCGAGGCGTGCGAATATCATCATTCGTGCATCTATGAACAAACGAAGTCCCTCTTAGCCTTGATTGGGAAGACTTCAGTAAAACAACTAAGAGGCAAAGATATAAATAAAATAGGTGAAACGAATGTTTGAAAAAGAATGGAATAAATTAGCAAAGAAAATCTATACCAATGCGGTAAATCATGGTTTTTGGAAAGAGGAGAGAAATGATGGAGAAGCAATTGCTTTAATGCATTCAGAATTATCTGAAGCGTTGGAAGCCATGCGAAACGATAATCCTTCTTCAAATAAAATCATTGAATTTAATAGTGTTGAAGAAGAATTAGCAGATGTGATTATTCGCATTATGGATTATGCCTTTGGTAAGGACTTAGATATAGCGGGTGCGATTCTCGCTAAGATTGAATACAATCAAAGCCGTGAGTTTATGCACGGTAAATCGTTTTAAGGAGGAATAAATATGAGAGAAGATAAATTAATAACAGGTTTTACTTGTATTTGCCTTGGTGATGTGCCTTTTGGTCATTGTCCAACGGTGGTTCAATGGAAACCAACAGATAAAACAGCAGAATGTCTTGAGTGTCAGCGAGTCTGGGATTTAGAAGCAATTAGATATACAAAAGAAATGGGAGGATGGGATTAATGAGAAAAATATTAGTGATTGGAGCAGGTGGGATTGGAAGTTTTCTGATTCCTATTTTACACAGAGCAGGATTATATCGAATCTCTGTTGCAGACCCGGACAAAGTTGAGAATAAGAATTTATCCTATCAAAACTTCAAGAAGGGACATGTAGGACAAAACAAGGCCATGGTGATGAGGGACGAATACGGTTCCGTGAGCCATGCGAGTACCTATCCTATTCTTGCAGAATCACAGATGCAAAATTATGATTTGATTATTTGTTGTGTGGACAATATCGGGTTGCGACGAACCCTTTACAACACAAGCGTTAAGTGGTTAGACTTACGGGCGCAAGGTAGGAACGCCGCACTTGTGAGCCATAAGGCCGACCCGAGGATGTATGATATGCTTTTAGCAGGCGAAGAAGGTTCTTTTAGTTGTCAAGGAGATTCATGGGATGGAACAAATAAAGGTGTTCATTATATGCAAGTCGCAATTGCAGGATTGGGCGCACAATGGATTCAACGCTGGTTTAACGGCGAAGAAGTTAGAGAATATATGGTGGTGAATGTATGAGCCGAGGAATAAAATGGACAAAAAGAGAAGAAACATATGTGATTGGTTGGAAATCTCACTTTGAGAATGAAGACTTTCAAAAATTAGCAGACGATATGTATGAAGCATTCGGTAATCGCCGTTCTGCTCATGCTGTGAAAATGAAATGGAAGAAAATGCAAGAAACACACGCAATTGCAGAAGAAACTAAAACCCAGACTCATTCATCGGCTTGGGATGAAGAAAAGGATTTCTTTTTGTTGGTTAATTTCTACGATATGAGCATTGATGAAGTGCGAAATTATTTTGGTTTTAGTTATGCTGAATGTGCTGGTCGTCTTGAACGATTAATTGATAGCACAGAACTGACTCACATAGAGTTGGTTAAGAAGGCCGCTATGACCGTCCGAGAACGAAAGGAACCCTACATACCCAAGGCTACTTCAAGCCGTAAAGAGAAGCGTCTAATTGCTAAAATGAACAAACTCAACGACAGACTCATGCGTCTCCGAGGTGGGGAAGAATGAGCAAGAGCGGAGACTGGTTTATTCGGAAAAACCCCGAAGATGATGATTCGGGATATGATGAATGGCTAATGGAAGAGGGCTATGAAGCATGGCTAAAAGATAATGAAGGGGCTAAGAATATGGATATTGAAGAAGCAATAAAGACAATTACAGAAACAAGAATTGAGGCATGTCGCCATGTTGAAGACGCATGGAATAAATGTTTGATGGAAGCAACTTCATCAGTAAGTTGGGAAGACTTTACGGTTGTTCAAGATGCTGAACATTCCTTGGATTTGCATGATGCTATTTGGTATGCTTCTTCTGAAATTTTGCCGGGTTTTGAAGTCCAAGCAGTTATTGATTCAAAGAACGACATTTATGTTTCTACGGGAACATCAGGCTACGTTGATTATTTGACGATTGACCCCTCAACACTCATTGGGATGAAACTTCCTATCAAGTGTTGGATTCATACTCACCCATTTGGAGCCGCCTACTTTAGCGGCACGGATTGGAGAACAATCAACATTTGGGGAGAGAACATGGATTGTGCATATGTTCTCGGAAGCCAAATGTCCACGAAAGGCCACTATGGTTTTTGGAGCAAGGACAACAAAAACGAACTTTCCATCTATGAAAATGGAGAACACACACAAACACAAAGAAAAAATGGAAGTGAAAAACAATGAAAAAAAGAGATTTTACATCATCAAGACAAAACTACAAATCAATTAAAAGCGGATTAGATACAGCGGCAAAGTATGGTGATAGGTCTAATCATTATTATGAGTCTCTTCCCCTGACGAAGAGGACAGAGCGCCACATGAAGACCCACCCGAATGATAAAAATGAACCCAAGACCGAAAAAGGCATTCAATGGGCTAAGTCAAAGAAAACTGAGCGAGATAAAAAGTTGAAAGAGTTTTACAAGACCCATGTTTATACATGGATTTCCAATACTCGTCGTGGCTGGATTGCGCTTCCTTCGGAGGAAGAGGAATGAAAGCCATGAATGACTTTGTGATTGTTGAACAAGAAGTTCAAAGTCATGGCATTATCACCATGAAAGAAAACAATCTTGGCAAAGTGCTTTCCTGTGCTTGTGATGAAAACCTCGTTGGTAAAACGATTATTTTCTCTACGGCAAAAACTATTCAAGAGTACGATGGCTACAAATTTATACCCTATGAAATGGTTATGGCGGTGGTTGGATGATTATCAACGGAGAAGAAGTAAAGCAAAAACTATTGCAGGGAATCAATTTAGTTGCCGATACGGTTCAGCCGACACTTGGCCCTCAGGCAAAAACGGTTATTCTTCAAAATGACCCCCCGGTCGTAATTAATGACGGTGTGACGATTACAAAATATATTTCTCACGAAGACCCTTATGTCCAAATGGGTGTGCAATTGGTTCAAAATTTGGCAAGCAAAGCCCAAGAAGGTTCGGGAGATGGAACAACAACGGCTTGTATTCTTGCGAGAATGCTTTGCACGAAGATTTCTCAATTGCCTGAGATGAACGCCCATTCATTCTATGAAACTCTTGATACCCTGAAGGTAAAAATGCTTGAAGGCTTGGATGAATTGTCTATTAAAATTGAAGATGATGATATTCTTAATGTCGCCACCATTGCGGCAAACAATGACCCGAATCTCGGTGCTTTGATTCAAGCAGGGATTGAAGAGGTGGGTCGTGAGGGTGCTCTGACTGTTGAAGAATCAAAAACCCATATCACTGAATTGGTTGTGCGAGAAGGAATGCAGATTCCCGAAGGGTACATCAGCCATTTGATGGCAAACCAACCAAATGGTAAAACCATATTTGAGAACCCTTTGGTGTTCATGTCAAACATGAAATTCAGAAACTTCAAGGACATTATTGGTTTGTTGGAATATGCCGCAAACCAAAGCAGACCATTGGTTATCTTCTGTAAAGGAATGGACGGTTCAGCATTGAATAATCTATTGGCGAACATCATTAATAAAACTGTAGAGTGCGCTGTTGTTCTTGCTCCTAATTTTGGCGACCAGCAATTAGATGAGTTGAGCGACATTCAATGTTTAATGGGTGGTAAAGTCTTCACCGAAGAGAGCAAGGATAGTGCTTCACAGTTTGTCAAGAGCGATTTAGGGGAGTGTGAGCGAGTTATTATTTCAAAAGAGCGAACGGTTTTGGTTGGCGGTGAGGGTGAGACTTATTCACGAATCAATTACCTAAAAGAGCAAGTCAAATCAATGGAAGGATTTGAAGCGGCTCGCTTCAAGTCCCGTATCATCCGCTTGCGTGGAAAGGTCGCAACAATCAAAGTCGGTGCTTCTTCTTCAATCGAAATGCTTGAGAAAAAAGAACGACTTGATGATGCTTTGAACGCAACAAAGGCCGCTTTAGAAGAAGGCATTGTTGTTGGTGGAGGCCGTGCTTTGATGGAAGTTGCTCAGAGAATTGATGCACCTAATTGGTTTAAGGATGCTATGACTGCTCCTTACGAAACACTCTTTGAGAACAGCAATCTATCCGTAGTCCCTCCCGAACAATACCCCATGGGCTTTAATGCTTTGACGGGCAAAATGGCAAACTTGGAAGAAGAAGGAGTCTTTGACCCAGTAAAGGTTGCGAAGAACAGTCTTCTCGCCGCTATGTCAATTGCTCAATTGTTTTATTCTACGGAAGTAGCGGTGTTGGTGGAGGAATAAATATGAATGTTAGCGGCTATTGCTTATTGATTGGTATTTTTGCAGGTCTATATTGGCTTGGACTAAAAATCAATCCACCTATTCATCAAACAACCGTCCCCGAGCCTAATAATTTATTGTGGGGCGATGAAGAATGAAGAAGGCAATCACAGTTGTTTTACCCGCACCACATAAGGCGCAAATAAAATGCCCTATTTGTGAAGGGAATAAATGCCATGTCTGCAAAATGACAGGGCTATTAAAAATAGATGTTGCCCCAAAAATACCTATTCAAAGGGCTCACATCATTAAATATGTGGCAGAAAATATTAGAACGGTAGCATCGGAATTAACCAAAAAGTATGGTTTAACTCCTGAAGTGAATACTGTTGAAGTCCTTGAGGTAAATCAGGGACAGTATGAAATTGTTCAGATTTCATCTCTTGGCGGGGCTTGTTGGATTGTGAACAGATTAGATGATTTGGATACCCCCAGATACTTTACATCAAGGCAGGATTTAGATAAATTCAAACAGGGGTGGATGAGTTGAGCGACCTAAAAATTACAGGTCGAATCATCCGAAACGAAAAGGATGAAATTATTGTCAAGCGTGGAATATATTGGAATATTGAAGTGTTTGATATTCGTTGGTTTTTGAATGATAAACCAACGCGAAAAGGCATTCGCTTAAACCTTGAAGAAGCGAAAATGTTGTACGAAATATTAAGGAGAGAATTAGATGAAGACATTTAAGAAACATACGGAGCAAGCAATGAGAGACGCCGCAGTTAAAAACGGCTGTAAAGGAAGAAGTATCACTTATGGGGCTGTTGGTTTTGCTAATATGTTCTGCGGTGAAATATGCGATGAGTTTTTACTTTTTGTTGAAAAGTCAATGCCGCCTCTTGGTGGGAGGGGAACTCGCATTCATGCTGACAATGTGAAGGACTCCTATGCAAGATTCAAACTGGCTCTCTTGGAAGCGTTAAGAAATGCAGATTGGAACATTTCGGAGGAAGAGGAATGACAGAGATACTCTACCGGATTGCATCGAACGACGAGCGTTTTAATTCATGGGCAAAAAAGAAAAAGAAGAATCTTGAAGGTCGCTTTTTAGATATGTTCAATGTTGGCTACAATGAGTCAGTTAGTGCTGAATATTACACGAGAGCGACCTTTGTTTGTTTTTGGGAGATTCACACGAATGGTTCCTTGGCGAAGGTAGCGCCTTCGATTACACAGGCTTCTTTGATGCACCTTGTTCAAAGACTTCTTGAGAGGGATAGGCCAGAAGAAGCGCAATTAGCACACAATATGACAATCAACTTTGTTCGGCTACTATCTGTATTGGATGGTGAAAAGAATGAAGAAGAGTGATTGGGTCTATTTGGCAAACGCCATGTGGACTTATTCTGAAAAGAATGAAGGCAGAATCAGTTGCCTTTTAAAACAACTGATAAGAGAAATAAACAACAATAAGGAGATGATTACAAATGGCATGGACAAATTTAGCGAGACTATTACAGGCGACAGACAGGATGAGGCCGACAGAAACAGTGAAAATGTTTTCAGAGGGAATGGAGAGTTTTAATACTATAACTAGCCCAAAGCACACATTATTTTGCATCTTAGACAAAGATAGTTTGAAAGCAAACGGTATCGCCTTGGCTAAGGCAAAAAAATGGATTTCAAGCATTTTTAATATGTTTGATGATGAAATTGATAATGAGTTGTACTTACACAATGATTTAGGAGAAGTGGTCTATCAGTTAGACCCTTCGGCTGAAACTCAGAAAAAATATACGGTGAATTATATTCATCGTCTCCTTGAATTAAATTGTAGCAAGTTTGACTCAAAGGAGTATCGAATGATTGAACAGGCTATTCTAAATATGTCTGCAAACGAACGACGCTGGTTTGTTCGCTATTGGTTGCGAAAACCACGAAACGGAATCAATCGAGGAACCGTTGAAAAAATTCTTGCGAGATATTACCGTAAGAAAATCACAGATGTCAAAAAGCATTTGAACTTTAATTCTGTTGATATAGTTTCAAACTACTATAATATGGGAGAAGAACCAAAAATGGTTTTAAGCCATGGTGGTTTTATTAAGCCTATGCTCGCAAAAGACTTGCCGATGAATAAGTGGCCGACAAAGAAAATCGTTGATTTCAAATATGACGGTAATCGCTATCAAATTCACAAAGAAGGTCAATCGGTAATTATCTTTAATCGTAAAGGCAAAATTGTTTCAAAGCAATTCCCAGAGGTTGCAGAGATTGTTCGCAATTATGAAGTGGATAATGTCATTTTTGATGGTGAGATTTATCCCATAAATGAAGATGGTTCTCCCGCAGAACACAAACTGATGGGAACGAGAGTTCACTCAAAGAATGTAGAGGAGGCCATGGAAAGAGTCGGGGTGAAATGGGTCATTTTTGACTGCCTGAAGTGGGCTGGAGAGACGATTATGACCCTGCCCTATGAGCAACGCCTTGAGCGATTCAAAGGTAATCCTGACCAAGCACAACGAATGCCGGAAGATGGTGATGTGATGGCTTTCTACAATGTCGCAATTAGTGAAGGGTTTGAAGGGATTATTGTCAAAGATGCTTCTCTTCCCTATGAAGCAGGTAAGCGTTCTACTGGCTGGGCAAAATACAAACCTCCCCTGATTGAATTAGATGTTGTGATTCTTTCAGCGCAATATGGCGAAGGAAAGAAATCAGGCGTATTTGCTACATTTGAAATGGGAGTATCATCGGAGGATGGCTTCCAAAGTATTGGGTATGTTGGAACTGGGTTTAGTGATATGGATTTAATTTCATTAACAAATACACTACGAAGAAATATTGTGTCTTACGAGAATAATTCGTATTTGGTAAATCCAGTTGTTGTTCTTGAGGTACGGGCCGATTTAATTTCGAGGGATTCGTCGAACAATATCGGCTTGAGATTTCCACGATGTAAGCGTATTCGTGATGATAAATTCGTTGCAGACATTAATACTCTCAAAGACTTGGAGGCTATGGAATGATTGAAGTTGGTGGACTAACCATTATGGAAATAAACGGAAAAAGAAACACCTATCGTTGCATTAAAATTCAAAGCGGCATGGCACACCTCAAGAATGTTTTACATGACCAAGGACGACCAACAAAAATTCCCATTGGGGAATGCCCCTTTATGCAGGATGGAAAGTTGATTGTTCCTGAAAGACCCACTGAGAAAAGAACCCGGACACGGAGCAAAATAAACATCACCGCCATTCTCAAAGAAAACACCGACCTTCAAATATCAAGAACGGCGAAAAACTTTCTCTACGAATGGGTAGAGACAGCCATAGGAAATGTCATAACCAACGCCGAGCAGAACGCTTTGGAGCGGGGAGACGCCAGAATCACCGCCGCCCATATTCACTGGCTTGAGACAAACGAACGAGTAGCGGGATACTGGAAGCAAAATGAAGACTACATCAGGGATTGATAAAGTGTTCATTTATCCAGAATTAAACGAATTGCTTTTTAAGTTTGAAAAAGTAAAAACATTCACCTTCTTTGTTTATGGTTCTCCTAATGAAGAAGAATTAAATATAATAAATAAAGGGCTATATTTTAAAGTTGTCCACGCTACAGAAATTGTAAAAGAACGAGTTGTTGTGATTGTAGAACCTATTCTTGAAGAACAGGCAAACCTTCTAAACTGTTATCAAGGAACAAGAATGATTTTCGGCATCGCCCAAAATGACATTGATGAAGAAATAGTCCGAGACACAATTCTTGATGGTTTTAGTTATCTTAGATACAAAGCAGAATATTTGGGAACGAAGGAGACTGAGAATAATGTTTAGTGGAGAGATGCTAACAGGAATCATATTAGCCAGTGGCAAGTTTTTCGTATCAATCAAAGTGGAAGAAAAAATGAGAATTGGTTATTCTACTAAAATTGGCATGGACATTAGAATGGATTCTTATGAGTTTTTAGAAATAACCCAAAGGAGTTTTCAAGCCCTCGGAATCAAAACCGTTATCAAGAAAAAAGAAGGAAAGCACCGACCTCGACCTATCTTAAGGATAAGAGGCGCAGAGACACTTAATACTGTCAGAGCATTAATTGTTTTTAATGGTGCTCGTTCAATAAACCACGACGAGTCTCTCGGAACATTCTTCGAAATGCTAGATATTATCTTAAATAAAGGACACCGAACTTTAAAAGGCATAGAACAAATTTTAATACTAAAGGGTGAACTAAATGGGCCTAACGACAATGAATAAGCAAAGACCGATTTTACTTACAGGTAAAGTAGGTACAGGTAAATCACAAAAAGCAAAAACATTTGTGAATGACCCCGTTATATTCTACGCGAATTCGATTGATTATGATACTGGTTCAATACCGATTGACCGCGGTATAATCATTGAAGATGTTCATTACAAACCAGAGAAAGAAGCAATACTTACCATTCTTAGAAACTATCGTGGGCAGGTCGTTCTTACTTCTATCAATGAGAAAGGCGTCCCTAAGGAAATTAAAACCATGTGTCAAGTCAAAAGAGCGGGTTCAAAAAATCATCTGAGACAAAGGATTGAAACGCTCGCTCCAAGAAGTGAAGACCCCTTTTCTTATGAGAGGGACACTTATTCTTTGGTTATGGATTTTTTGAAAACAAAGGACAGGGACTTGGTTTGCGAGTTGATGCTTTTTAACAAACCGTCTGATACCCAAGTTTTAACTTGGCTTTCAGAAAATATGCATCCTAACCGATTGGTATTTATTGACGGTGTGGTGAGAAGAAGGTGGAGTCAACGATACTTTTATGAAATGCTATCTTATGCACACATGGGGAATATGGCCGGACGGATTCAAATGCCCAAAAGAGGAACCTATTCCAAAGTGCCAAGTCTTTCAAGGAGACTCGGTGTGAGAAACCCTAAACTGCTCTCACAATTATTTCAAGATGAAGATTTCAGGTCTTGGTCGAAAACAAAGTTGAACAATGCAGAATGTCGTCTGCTGAAACTTGGTGAAAAGAAACGGCGAAAAAAGACTGACCCAATCAAGGTTCAGCAAAAATCATTGGAGGAATTTATATGAGATTGAAACTACAAAAGAGAATACCAGAAAAAATTGCACAGGTTATGGAAGGCGACGAAGACCTTCCAACCCATGTTATCTACGATAGATTGATGGATGTTCTGGCCTACACCAGAAAGGGCGTATCAAAACGGTGGAGAAATACCCCGACAAAACAACAAGTGGGAGCGATTCTTTCTTCGGGACTTTACCCGCAATTTATTAGAGTTAGCGAAAAAGGCAAGTACCCAACCTATTGGAAATATCTTGCACATTTAGATATGAGGGAACGATGATGCGCCCAGTATGGCGAATTAAACAATGCCCAAATTGTGGAAACACAGAAATTACTTTGGCAAGAAACGCATTTTGTTTGTTGTGCCGAAGACCGGCATTCAAATGTAAAATGCACATGAAAGACTATATATGGTGATTAAAATGCTATGGACAGAAAAATATAGACCAACAAAAATTAGCGATATTAAAGGACAGGAACACTTCGTTATGGATGCCTGCTCTTGGATTGAAATAAACGATATGCCAAATGTTCTTCTTTATGGGAACCCCGGAAATGGCAAGACCTCTGCTGGTATTGTTCTGGCAAAGGAGTTTCTTAAAGACAATTTTAAGGATAACTTCTTTGAAGTAAATGCTTCTGACGATAGAAGACTTGAAACAGTTAGAACAACTATTCGTCAAGTTGCACAAAGCGGGACGATTGGCGAGGTTCCTTTCCGCATGATGCTTCTTGATGAAATGGACGGAATGACCACAGATGCTCAGAATGCCTTGAAGCGAATCATGGAAAGGTATTCCAATAACATTCGCTTCATTATCACATGCAACGACCGAAATAAAATAATCTTTGCTTTACAGAGCCGATGTGCAAACTATCATTTTAAATCAATTTCTAATGAGAACATGCTCGATATGGTCAAGGATATTCTTTTTAAAGAACAAATTGGTCGTTTTAGCGATGAAGAGTTAGCGGCCTTTATATACACTATGAATGGTGATATGCGGAGGGCAATCACCGAGATTCAAGCGGCTAAAGCCAGCAACTCAACCCTCCAAAGACAAATTGATATTTCATTGGAAGAATACCACCAAATGCTAATCAAAATTACAAACAAAAATTCTAATATATTAGGTGAATTGCATGATTTGTTATACAAAGGCAGGACAGTTAAAGAAATCTGTCTTGGATTGCACGATGCAGTCATTAATTCAAAGGGGCTTGATAGCGCCTTGAAATTTAAATTTCTCCGAACAATCGGAGAATGTGAATACCGCTCCAATAGTATGACCCCCAAAGTATTGTTATCATGGATGGTGGGACAACTATTGTAAAAAGAAAAAAAATATGGAAGTGAAAAACATGGAAGAAAAAACTGTGAAAGAAATTGAAGCAGGTGCGAAGATTCTTGGTCTGACCACCGAAGAGGCAAATGCCAAGTTTGCCGAGATTTGTAGCGAAAGCCACATTGAGAAAAATAACCCAATCGGCCTCGGCCTTTGGAGAAACTATGTCGCAAATGCGAAGCGCTCTGCATCAAGCGGAAAGCAACAACAAAGCGACTCTCTCTTCAAGCCAGCATTTGGATTCTTTTTGTCTCTTGATGCACCCCGAGATATGATGTCTTGGAACCGAAACAAGGCAAAGGAAGAGTTCTTGCGTGATTCTGACAATGCCGTTGAAAACGGGATTGTTGCAGTTGCTCAAGAAAACGCTCTTGGAAAGTTTACTGTCTCCCGTTATTTCAACGGAAACTACGAAGAAAAGGTTGTGGGTGCATTACCCGAAGGAGCAGAAACGCTTGAAGACGGTCGCATCTACATTCCGCTGGACGCTACGGCTACCTACATGAATGGTGGAAAGAACAACAACTACGGAAAGCCTTTGCCAAAGGAGCAATTCCGAAGAAGCGGTATTTTCTACGGTTCGGTCGCTGGAGGAGATATGCAACCGTATTTCTTCTCCTACAAGAACCAAGGAGGAATTGATTTTGCTCCAAACACCTTTGAATGGGTTCATTTCATTTGTGTTGCAGGTTCAAACGGGACTGACATTTACGGCGCAACCGATACTACACTCAAGAGTCTTCTTATCAATTCAGAGATTGACCCCGAAGCAGACGCTTACCGTGATATGTCGGGCTTCTCTTATGAGAACTGTTTGAAAGAACACTTTGGCGACCACATCACGGCTTTGGTAGAAATTGACAAAGCCCACATTTTGCTTCAAAGCAAGCCATCAAAAGAGCGTTTCATCATTACAGATGGAACAGTGTGCAACATGAATATGACTCCAACCAAGAACGGAAACCGAATTATCAACATTACGGATTTGAATGCCGAAGTGGATTTTGAGTCGGATAGCATGACAACTTGTTGGATGCCTGAACACATTGATTTAGATTTCGGTATTGGTTCAACAATTATTGTGATTGGCCGAACAAGCCAAAGAACGGTTGATGGTGAAACTGAACCAACAACAATCAATGTTGCTGGTGTGCTTTGCGTTGAGCGAGTGGGTTCCCCTGTTGAATCCGCTCAACCCGTGGAGAAGGACTTTGATTGGTTCTGATTCCCCCTTTGCGCTGGAAACCAAAGGAACCGTGTAGGTGTGGCGGTAGAAGGATACCCGAATAGGTGCGAAGCCTATACCCTGAAAGGTGAAAAATATGAAAGATTTGATAGGAGAAAGATTCTTAGTAAAAAAGAATGCATATGTCGTTGATTTGGCAAATGTTGATTTTATTACTTACAAAGAAAATGAAAACGAAATTGGAACTTACTGGGTAAAATTCCACATTGGACAGAAAGAAGCGAGGTATGTCTGTTATGACCTCGAATCGCTTCGTAGTATTATCCAATATTGGACGATGAGTAAGAATTCAAAAACAAGAATAGAAGAAAACAAACTGGTGTGATAAAAATGGGACTGACAAATAGCAAAGGCAATGCTTTACCAAGCGAAACATTCTTGGAATTGCATAAGAAACAAATGGAGAAGAAAAGAGAGAGCAGAAAGCCACGAATGGTTTTAGGTATTTGGGGCATGCCCAAAACTGGAAAAACTGGATTGGCACTAGATTTTCCCGACAGGAAAATCTATGTTCTTGATTGGGATAGTGGCGTGGAATCTACATGGATTACCTGCCACGATGCAACAGAAAGAATTGAAGTGTTTGACCCCATCGTGCAGGATAAAGATGCACAATTGGACATTCATAAATCTGAGCAAAACTCAAGAGACTTTGTGAAATATGTCCATTCAAAGATTGAAGAAGGAGAAAATCCCATCTTTGTTCTTGATGGAGTCGATACTTGGTTTAGTAGTTGTATTCTCAAAGTTAATCCTGACCCAACAAAAGTTACGAAAATTATGCCGTTTCAATACGGTGCAAGAAATAAGACATTTGAAGCATTAATGGTTTCTATCTATCGTTTGAAGTGTGATGTTATTTACATTACTCACGAAGCAGAAAAATATGTAGATAATGTTCCTGTTGGCGTTCAACCGGCATGGCGTGATTGGGGCGGAAAACTTGAGCAAGAGATTCACTGCACCCGAAAGAATATCAAGGGTGAAATGCACTATGTTGCACAATTGATTGGTTCAAGAACAAACGGAAACTTAGTCGGAACACGCTGGACAGTCCGTGAAGGAACCCCACCAAATGTTGTTTGGAACGGTATTCCCGAATTACGGGAGGGTAAAATTTGAAATTTACAGTTAGCGCAAAAGAACTAGAACAAGCAATTGAAAGTATTCGTGTCAAAGGAAAGTCATTGACCTCAAAGGGTTTTGGAAACGGAACAATGGGGGACTATATTTACATCGTTTTGGAAGGAAATGTTCTTTCAATCGTTAATGGCTCTGCCATTTTTATGGCGAAGATTTCGCTTGCCGTGGTCGGTGAAGAAAACGGAAACTGCGTTGTTGATGCTACGGTGGTTCTTCCCTACCTAAAGTCCTTCAAAGGCAATATCACGGTAGCGGGCGGCGATTTTATTTCTATCTCCCAAACAGGAAAGAGAGCAAGTCTTCCTAAGGTTGTAAATCATCCTGCTATGGATGCGTTAGAAAACTCGTTGGACAGAACAAAAGAAATCACTTGGTCTGCCGCTTTGAACGAATTGCCCACCTTTGGCAAAACCACTTTTGAAGGAGCATTTTCTTTGACGTCTGAACAATTCAAATCGTGTATCAAGAATTGTGAATTAGTCAAAAGCGGAGTGTATCGTCTTGATTTTAACAAAGAGACAGCAACATTCTCTTCACAACAAAATGTTCAAAACAGATACACAGAAACAATTACACCTGTTGTCGCTCTCGGAGAAGCGGCAACGCTGGATTATACCAGCCCTCTTCAAAACTTCTTTGGTAAGGAACAGTTGCTTAACTTCTATGTCAAGGACGACTTTCCTCTTCTTATTGTGGCAGAGGATAGAATGATTTTGAAAGCCCCACAAATCGGTGATTAAATGATTATTAGCAAAATGAATGACGGTAAAAATATATACACATCATGGAGAGAAAACGGAGAAAAGAAGTGGAATATTACCCCCTTTCGCCCATATTTTTATGTTCCAGAAGATGAGCATGTATCTTCTTACAAACCTTCTAAATATATTGAAAGAGAGTTTGCCTACGAGGATGGAAACTTCATCAACTTGCAGGGAGACTCCTTAAAAAGAGTATATGTTGAATCGTCCTTTGATGTGCGTAAAGCCAAGGATGAGTTTCACAAAACCTATGAAGCAGATGTCCCGTACCATTTTCGTTATGCAGTAGATAAAGTCCATGAAATGCCAGAATACGATATGAGAAAGTGGTATTGGGACATGGAATGGCAACAGGGTGGAGAATATCACGATTGCATTACAACGATTGTTGCTTACGATAATTACGACAGTGAGTATTTGCAGTGGGTTTGGTTTCCTGAGGAAACAGAAACAAAGGAAAACTGTTTTGTGTTTAGTAGCGAGAAAGATATGATAGATTCTTTCTTGAACACCATGCTTCTAAAAGACCCTGATATGCTAATTGCTTGGTTTGGAAATAAGTTTGACTTGCCCCATCTTCTCAAGAGAGCATGTGCCTTGGGGATTGACCCTCGCATCATATCTCCAACAGCAAGCGTGAAGGGTGTTAAAACAAGCAGGGGAGGCTTTTCTTTTGCTTATGGTGAAAAGGGGTTCTCGCCCATCGAACAGCCCATAGGGGGCCGCATAACGCTCTCTCTTGACCTTGCTTTTGAGCGTCAATGGAATGACTCACAAAGAGGAACATTACCTTCTTTAAGTCTTGAATATGTTTCACAAACGCTTTTTGGTGAAGGTAAAGTAAAGAAGAGTAAGTTTGAAGATAGAAACGAATTCTTCCGAAGGGCTTGGTTAGAAGACACGGAGGTTTATTTGGAATATGCTTTGGTTGATGTAGAGTTATTAGTGCGTATTGATGAAACAAACTTTTGCAGTGAAGCAATTCTTTCACTTCAACGATTGTTGAAAGCACCGTTTGATGCTTGTTTCTATGCTTCGCACATGGGTTCAATTTATTTCATGCGGAATGCCACTTGGAAAGCACCAACAGGAAACCGGGATATTGAACGAAGGGAATATGACGGGGCTATGATTTACGACCCACTGAGCGAACAAACTCAAGGACTTCATTTGAATGTTGCCGCATTTGACTATGCCGGTCTTTACCCTTCAATGATGATTGCACGAAACATTTCATGGGAAACCAAGTCGGAAGAACCGACAGAGTTTGCCGTGAACATTTCAACACCAAGAGACTTTAGCAAAGTAAAGTATCGGGATATGCTCTACTATAAAACTGATAAACTCGGTCTTCTTCCGAGAGCCGTCCTTGAGTTGAAGGAGTTGCGAAACGATTACAAGCGACTGATGCGAGAGGCAAGAGAGACGAACAATGGGGAATATCAAAAGTGGTATAATAATCAAATGGCAGTAAAGCGATTAATGGCTTCTTTTTACGGAATCGTTGCCTTCCAAGGTTTTGGTTGGGCTGATGTTGATTTGGCGGCATCTATTACTGCGAGTGCAAGAGAAGCGATTAGATTAGCGGCATTTAAAGCAAAGGAGATTGAGACATGAAAACTAAATTTGTATTAGTGAAAGTAGATTACGACTCCGAAGAAACTTGGGATATTACTTTAGAAGAAGTCCAAGAGATTTTTCAAATGATGAACAATCTAAAAAGGCATGCTGAAATTATTGAGATTACTCAGAGTGTGAATAAAAATGATGATGGACAGGACGAATGAATTACTGGAAGAGTTGCTCGCCATGATAAATAGAAGCAATAAGATTTTGATGATGGTAAATGTCGTCAACATCGCAACAATTATTACCTTACTGGTGGTGGTATTATGAAAGAAGAAAAACTATATTTAGAAACATTAAAAGAAATAAAACTGATGAAAGAACATATTGCTGATGAGATGGATTCTCTGTATGCTGATATGCAGAAACTCTCAGACATTCAAGCACAAATTAAGGAATTACAAGAAACGGTAGCGAAACTTGCAGGTGAACCTGTCGGTATGTTATTTGTGAATTACCGAGGCTGATGACATGAAAGTGGTTTATGGACATACCGATTCTATCTATGTGCAAATTGATTCCGTAGAGGCCGCACAAAAAGCAATTAAGGTGATTGAAGATGAAGTCAAAAAAAGTTTCCCGAATATTCTCGGACTTGAACAGCATCCCGTTAGTCTGGAATTTGAGAAGTATTTTTCGGCGTTGGGTGTTGGTACGGTTAAAAACAGAAATGCAGGAATGATTATTTGGGAAGACGGCGAACACTTAGATGAGCCGAAGTTTACCATGACTGGCTTCACCGCTAAAAGAGTAAGCGAAACAAAACTTGCGAAGGGGTTCCAAACTGAACTATTAAAAATGTGGGCAAGACAATGTACCTTTGAACAAATCAATAAATTCTTGCGGAGCAGTTATGAAGATGTTGTGAACGGTAGAATCCCCGTCGCTGACTTAGCAAAGCGAAGTCGGTTAAAGGAAGAACGGTTTAAATTGATGTGTCCCAAATGTCGCTCAAAATACAACATGAGAGAGATGGGCGGAGTATATAATTGCTCTAAATGTGGAACGCCTTCAAAAGAATTCTTGACCGAACAAAAGAAGCGACCAAGTATTGGTTCGGGTATTGCAGGTGTTCTTTATGCTTGGGAAAAGCAGAACACTACATTTGATGATTCCTACATTTTCTTGAAAGTATCGGGGGTCAATGACAAATATACGAACCCCCTAACGAAAGAAAAGCGTGATGTGGAGTATGTCGCAGGAACAATCCTTTCGGATTTTGATTCCTATACCCCCGACTATCACCACTATGCAGAGCAACTCATAAAGAAAGCCAAACCTATCTATGAAGCGATGGACTGGCAAATGGAAAACATTAGAACGATAAAAGGACAAACAACACTGGAGGAATGGTTTTGAATAAAGATGAAGCATATGAAGCCGCACTCGCGGAAATGAAAGAATTTACATATAAATGGATGCCAGAAAATTATTCTGACCCGTCTCAGCCGATATTAAAAATATCAAAGTCCTCTTTGATGTCGTATGTTTGGTGTCCCAAAAAGTATGAGTTTTCTTATGTTGAGCGTTTGCCTCAAGACCAAACAGAAGCCATGCGTAAAGGAACCGTATTGCATAATCACAGAGAAGCATTCTTTGACGATTTTGATGTCAAAAAGGCAGAGAAAATGAACAACACTGAAATTATTGAATACTGCAATTCATTGATGCCTGTTGATGAATACTACGACGTTTCTTTGACCGTTGCCGCCTTTGAAGCACAGCGATTTATTGAAGCAGTAGCAGAGGGCAAAGCCGATGAATTCCTGCCAGTTATTAATGAGAAAATGTTTGACTGTGAAGTTGTTATTCCCAAAGACACGCATAAAAAGTTTACACTACAACGAGACTACACGGTGCGCCTACAAGGTATCATTGACCGCATTTTCATGGAAGACGGAAAATTGATTCCGTTTGAATACAAAACCGGCGGTTGGAAGGACTACAAATCAACGGCCATGAGAAAAGAAATGGCGTTCTATCAGTTGATGATTGAAAACTCAACAGAAGAAGTCCTCGCTAAACATGGTCTTACACGGGACATGGAAGTTTCTCATTGGGGTTGGTATTATCCAGTAGCAAACCACATCACGGTTGAGCCGGTTAAGACAAGAACCATGACTTCTGTTATGAATCATATTGCAGAATTAATCCACGCTTATGAAAATAAACATTTTGCTACAAAGTTCTTTTACAAAACTTGTAGTCATTGTTCTTTCTTTGGTATTTGCGAAGGAGCGCAACAGGATTCGTGGTTATGATGGAAGAGATGATTAGAGCAAAGGTCTTATCAAAACAATGGACATTTACAGAAATCTCAAATCTCAAGGCAACTATTGATTCGTTATGTTCGGAATTGTATTCGGAAATGACATTCATTGAAAGATTTCAATTAATTAGAGAGATACGAATACAAGAAGTATTTGTCGGACAAACATACGAAGACTGTATGAGAGAAGCAGTAAAAATAACACTAAGCGGAGAAATTGCAGAAACAATTCGTTCAATGCTTGGAGAAGCCACAGTTAATTTTGGAGGTAATAAAAATGAAATATCCACGGGAAGTCTGGGCGGGGAGCCACATAAGGAACGCCCCGCAAATGAAAAGAAAAATAGTGTCCTCAAGGAATGAGTATATTAATTTCATAAACGCACAGAATAACAGAACCAATGTCTATACAACGGTTTATGATTTTGAGCGTTTCTATGAAACTGCAAAGGATGATTCATCGGTTATTCTTGACAGAGTATTTCTTGACTTTGATGCACACGATGATTCAATTAATGATGCTTGGCGAGACTTGAAAACTATTATGGCTTTAGTCCATGAGAAGGACTATGAGCATACCCTCTTTTTCTCTGGCCGTGGTTTTCACCTATTTCTTTTCGGTGAATTGGCGAAAGATATGAGAAGTATTCAATTCTTTTTTCGAGACATTAAACAGTATTTGATTGAACAGGTTGGAAAGGACATAACGCTTGATGATAGGGTAGGGCAAATTACTCGCCTTAGAAGAGTCCCAAATACCGTAAACATGTCCTCGTCTGATGAAAGCGGCAACCCTTACTTTTGCATTCCTTTGTTAAAAGAAGATTTAGAAGGCGATATTGAAGGCATCTTAAGTCTTGCTAAGAGGCCTCGTTATATTCCCTTTCGCAAGCAGGGAAACCGTAAGGTAGTGTTCCCGACAGCACCCCCCATTGAAGCCGTAGAGGGGGAGGTTTCTGTGCCTAAAACAGTAGGAAAACTCCCTATGCTCCCCTGTCTCCATAACGCAACCATGACTGAAAATCCTTCTCATATAGCAAGAGCCTATTTGGTTTCGTGGTATCGGGATTTATTGTCGGGGTATCAAGACCTAAATACACACCAACTTAAAGAAGAAGTGCTGAACCTCGTCGTTGATGAATTGGAGAGAGTCTTTGCAGAGTCGGATGCAGTGTGGCTTGATTGGGATAAGAAGACAACAAAGAAACACGCGAAGTTTACGGTGTATAATAACTACAACACACCACATTGTCAAAAATTAATTAGTGAAGGTTTCTGTATCGGTAAGTGTTGGAGGTATGCATAATGCTAGTTATTGACTCGAGGGAAAATTCAAAATTATCTGAATTGGTTTTACAAAAGGCCAAATCATTGACTATTCCCACTGAAAAGAGATGGATTCAAATAGGAGACTATGTTTATGATGATGTCTGTTTTGAAGCAAAATCAGCAGTAGATTTTTTGGGTTCTGTTCTTTCAAAGAGACTATGGACCCAACTTGATAACATGGATAGACACTATCAAACAAATGTCGTGATTATCTATGGAAGCATGGATGATGCTATTCTTACCGTTCTTGAAAATTCCCAATCTAAGATGCCTCCAAAAGGCAGAGCAATTATGCTAAGAAATAAATTCTTAGGGGCAATCGGAAGAATTATTCTTGATATGGATGCGAAACCTGTTTGGGTTTCAACAGAAGAGGAAGCGGCACAAATCATAACGGGCGTCTCTAAAATCAAACCTTTCAAGAGAGCCACTATACAACCTCAAGTATTCAAGAGGATAACAACAGACGACCTACGCTTAGATTTACTGACAAGCATAAAAGGGGTTTCAATCAAAAAAGCGAAAGCCCTCATAAAAGAGTTTGGCTCTATTATGGAAATCGGTGAATGTTCTGAATTTGAAATTCAGGGCGTTGAAGGTATTGGAGAAACCTTAGCCAAAAGAATTATCTCCACATTAAACTCGGAAGAGAAGGTGAAAATATGAATGAAGAATTTTACGACGACGAAAACATTGAAGAATATATGCAACAGAAGGAGCAATTAGATGCAAAAGCCATCTCAGGACTACCTTCTATTATTGAAAGATTTTACAAATCTGCAAGCGAGGTATCATTGAGAAACGAAATGCCTGCGGCTATCAGTGCATTTGTGATTCTTGGAAACCTCTGTAAAGACTTTGTAAGAATCGCAAACAACAGAAATATTGAAGACACAAGAATTCATTTTTGTTGGATTCAAACAAGCGGAACGGGTAAGTCCACTCTTTGGAATTTTGTTGGCCCTGTTGCAGAAAAAACATTTGAAATGATTAATGAACACAGGCCCAACCACCCTTCATTTACAAGAAAGGATGGAATAGAAATGCCTCGTAAATACGATATTTTCGGAGTAACTGACTATACCGATTCTGTACTAATCGGTAAATGGAAGCCAACTAAAAATGACGACGGCGAAGATGAAATGAAAAGGCAAGCGGGTATTCTTGAAGGTAGCGGATTAGCCCACTGGGATGAATTTGAGTATTCTGGTATTTTTAGACAATCACAACACAAAGAACAGAGCATTGTTTATTTAAATACGCTAATGAATAGCCTTGCTGGAAAGTCTTGGATTATTTCAAAGGCACTTGATTCAATGGAAGGAATGACCATGAATTGTTATTCGGAGCGTTCTGTTATTGCTATGACCTATCCACCAAAGAATTTAAATGAAGTTATGGCCGAAAAGGGCGTCCTACAAAGAATGCTTCTCTATGTTTGGGAAGTACCTTTTCACACACAAAGACAAATGCGATTAGAACAATTACAACTTGCCGGAACCTATTCCGATGTTCAAGCCCCCATTGATAAGTTTGCAGAAGGCTTCTACAAAATCTATCAGATGGTCCGAGAGCGGTGGAATGATGTAGGTCAAGACCCATTGAAAACTCTGGTCTTCCACGAATCTTATGTGCCTACATTGATTTTGGAATACAACCGTTTGGAAAAAGAATTGATGAATTGTCCTCCACATGTGGCTGAACTCGCATCAAACTTCCTTACTCGCCTTACTCAAATGATGATGAAATTAGCCGCTCTGTGTTGCATTGGTGAATCAGCGGATATTGTTAAGGCCGAGGAACGCTTCATTGTGAAGGGAGTCCATGTTCAAGCCGCTGGAAAAATTGTCCAAAACTGTTATAGCCAACTGGTAGGGTGGTTAGAACGGAGCCTGCGAGCCAAGCGCAAGCAGATGCACGAAAAGTCTCTTGAAACCACCTTTATTGCGGTCTATGAGAATATCAAGTCTGGCAAATTTTCTAACATAAAAACCGACGAGGCAGGATTTGTTAACAAAAACTTGTATCTGACTCAAGTAAGAGAAAAGGCAAAAATTTCGAGAGCGCAAATTTACCGACATTATGATGTGGTTAGACACAGGTTTGAAGAAATAAAAGAAGGCCGAAGTTGGTATGTTAGATTATTGGAGAGTGTAGAATGATGAAGTGGGAAAATACCTATTTAGTGTTTCAAGTTGAAAAAGGCCCAAAGGCTATTATTGAGTCTTTGAATACTTATGGTGAAGAAGGTTGGGAATGTTGTTCTCAACTGATTGTTGCGAATAAGCAGATTGTTTGCTTCCTTAAGCGAAGAACCGATTCCGAAGAACCCGTGAATAAGGAAGAAGAGAAAATTAGCAAACTTTGGTCAAACGGTGATTAAACATGTCTGTCCTCGCCCTTGACATTGAGACAAAAAACATGTCTTATGAAATTGGCGGATTCAGCAACACCCACATGTTTCAAGTTTCAACGGTTGCTACTTGGGACGGAAAGAACGGGACTGTTTATGTGGATGCCCCGCTTGACACCTTTCAAAAGTCAAATGTAGCAGTTAAGACACTCAAGCAATTGAAGTATGATTTGGACGACCATTTCCAAAAAGGCGGTCTTCTTCTTGGGCATAATTTAGCCGCATTTGACCTGCCAGTTTTGCGAGACTCGATGGATATTTTCTGTATCACAAAATACATGAAAGAGAAAAAGTATATTGATACTTCAAAAATTCTACTGAAAAATCACGGAGAAAGATTTCAATTAAAGAACCTCGTAAAATGCACCATGCAAGATTCTAAACTCATGGAAAGTGCAGATGCACCAAGACTTTGGAAAATGGGTCAGTATGATGATGTGGTAGAGTATTGTTTAAAAGATACTCAATTAGTGTATGACCTTTGGAAACATGGTCAAGAATTTGGAATTGTCAAGGCATTCTCAATCGAAGAAGAACAGCATAAAGACTTGGAGGTGAATTGGTAATGACGACATGGGATTGGTTCGGACTTATCTTTTTCATTGGCGTTCTTATGCTTCTTTTCTTTGCGGCCTTTGGTGCAACTAACATCACCGAAGAGAGCGTAGAGGAATATATGAAGCGTTTGATGTCCGATGATAAGGGCGGAAACTGATGGGCTTAAAACAAAAATGCCCCTTCTGCGGAGAGCAGACTATTGCGAGAAGAATGAAAGGGTTCTACTTGGGGTCTGATAATCAGGCACTTTTATGGGAATGTAGGCTATGCCTTGGCGTTTGGTCAAAGAAGACCCGGAGGGGGGCTTAGGCCCCTCTCCTCCGCTTTTTTTTGTCAAAAATTTTTCTGAGGGCCTGCAAACGATTTTCTTCGTTTGAAAAACTTATTCTCTATCCGTCCAAATGATTATGGTTTTTTTTGGTTCGATTGCGAACCATGTGATAATAAAACCAAATGCAAAACTTAACAGAAACAAAAGTAAAATCAACCAATCAACCCTAAATTTGTCAAAGCAGTTATCAGCGCATTGATAGCGTCAGCATTGGCTTCGGGGTCAGCAGGAGTCCCGTTGGAAGAAATTGAATTGAGGGCGGAAGGCGCGGAAGGCCTTGAAATGGCAGTTGTTCCGAAGAAACCCATTTGTTTATCCCCAGTTGCACTATTACTTGCTCTGGCTAAAGAAAGAATAGCATCACTTCCAGCGACCAATTGCGTAGCAATGTTTCCAAATGAAATATCAAGTTGTCCTCCATCTCTTTGCCCAATTTGGAAAACTGGGTCATCTATTACAGAAGAAGAAGGCGGGGAAGTATTATCATTTTGAATTTGAATATGGCCGAATTTATTAATTCTAATATTTCCTTCGCCTCCCCTTAACCTAAATGGATAGTTATCACTAGTTTCTTCAATATGTAATCTATGTTCTGGAGCCGCAACACCAATCCCTACCTTTCCATCTGAAAGTATTCTCATGTGTTCAGTAGAAACCGTATCATCGTTCTCATCAATAGCGGCAGTCCCAAAAGTTAAATCTGCGCCCTTGTCGCCCGTTCCTTGGTCTTCTGCCGCCAATGCGGCGATAAAGGCAGAAGCCTCCAAAACCGATGAAGGGACATTTCCATCTGTAGAATCAAAACCAATACCGCCTAATAAATCAGTGTCGGCAGTTGTGGTATCCTCTCTCACAATCATAATGCCATTGTCGCCATCTGCACCAGTATGGCTAACTTGAAGTTTATTCATCGGAGAAGAAGTTCCGATTCCTATTCTATCGTTTCCAGCATCAGCAAAAATCAAATTTGCATTTGTATCGCCCTCTACTCTAAAATTTATATCTGCTCCAGCATCATTGATAACCGTCTCATCACTATCCAATTCAATTCTTGAAGTAATAGCGCCATTTTTCAAAGTTCTAAAGGTTATTCTTCCGTCTTCGCTTCCATCAGTAGGGTCTACGATTTCCGCAAAAATATCCACATAATCTGTTGCACTTCCTGCTGAATCTTTACCTCTAAATCTTAAATGGGCTAAATCATCACCTGCGGCTGGACTCGCTGAATTACGAAAATAAACAACATCGGGAGAAGCGGAACCGCCATCTTCTGCAACCTCAACTAAAAAATCAATATCAGAAGAACTTGTTCCTTTAACATGTAAAATACCAGTTGGGTTGTCTGTTCCTATTCCTACTTTCCCACCGGATGTTATTCTTACTCTTTCTGCCGAGCCAGTTTTGAAAACCATAGGTTCTGATGAAGCATATGCACTTATTTCTGCTGTTCCAGAAGTTGGTGAATTTCCATATCCGAGAGCAATTTTATTTGCTTGAATATCTTCTGTTACTAACAATGAACCTTCCATCTTAACTTCTGTATATGGAAATGATGGGTCATTATCGCCATACAGAATTAATCTATCTACGACGCTTGAACCATCCTGTACCTTAAAAATAATGTCTTTATCTTGCTCTATTGACTGAACTTCAATATCCCCAGCGTTACTTTTGATTGTTAGTCCTTCGGTATAGCCAGAATTATCTCTACCGATACTCAAGGAATGTTCTGTTTTGTGCACGGTTAAAAACTGAATACTACAAGGATTAACCCCAGTGTGTGTAATAACTGCAATAATTGTATCACCAGAAGTAATATCAGGAACTTTATCAACAGCAGACGGATTTCTCAAAACAACCGTGGGAGTGCTACCGCTTGGCGCAACAAGAAGATGATAGCCATTTGTATAGGTAGAAGAAAGAGTTAACGATGCTCCAGAAACAGAAACGAATTGTCCATCCCTAAAGATTTTACCTGCGGCAACCGTTAAAGCAGTAGCGTTCGTACCAGAAATATCAAAACCATCAATTGCATAGTTTTGCCCCATTCCATCTGAAAGAGCCTTAATAATCCCACTATGAGGAAAATCTACGCCATCTTCAATTTGATTTGCGTTGCCTGTTGTGCTTTGCCCGTATGTATCTGGATTAAGTGCGCTTCCCATATTATTCAACCTCCAATAAAATAAACAGTTCTAATGTTTCTGTTGTGGAAAATGGCCCAACTCCTTCAAAGTTCGTCCTATATACTAAATTGCTACCATCAAAAAGACCGACTTCACGGATAACTTGTCCTTGAATGGAACTTCCTGCCACTGATACTTTGACTTCAAGCACATTTACATCCGACTTTGTTTTGACAATTGATGGAACAACACTCAAAGGAACATCTAAATCCGTAGCGGTCGGGCTTGTAGCGTTTCCTCCAAGTCCTATTTTTGCACTATCAAAGAGATTATCCTTGATGTGCGTTGCGATTTGACTTTTTAATTCGTCGGTTATCATGCTAAATCCTCCTCCACTAAATCAGTGATTGTAATCGTTCCGCCGCCAAATCCAATCGGTAAGCCAAATCCGAGCGGGGTAGCGAAGCCAAGCGTCGTCCCTGTCGCACTTCTCTTACGGACCAGCAATTTAATCTCTTTGGTGTCCACCGTATCAAGAAAATTAAACGAGACTTCGTGTGCGGTCAATTCGTCGCTTCTTAATGCGGCCTTTGTCTCCTTGCTGGCAATAAGCAATTCGGAGAACACATCGGATAGGTCTTTACTATACCTACCAAGTTGTAGTTTAATGAAACCCGATATTTGATGTTCCATTTCTAAAACAATATATTCATTCATCTCTATGTTTTCTCTCGGTATGGAAACATTCACAATATCCCCAACCCTGAGTTGACTAATTCCTGTGCTATGCAAAGTGAAGGATAATTTTTGGTTCAATCTCGAATGTATTCTTAATAGTTTTGTGGCTCTCTTATCTACTTCTTCTTGAGTAAGTAAAGTATTATCTACCACTTCTAAAGTCTTTCTTCCTCTTTTTTCTATTGAACGAAGGTCTTTACGCACGGCTTTGTGAGCGTTTCCATAAACATTCACTTCATTGAAAAAGTCAAACAATGTAGAAACTTTATCAAAGTCCGTGATGAAAAACTCATCGCTATCATCAATGGTAATGTTTGTTCTCAATGAGTCTTCATCTTCGGGAATAATCTTGAATACATTGTTTTCTTCAACGAGTTTCATATCCTTTCTATCCAGAATATATCGGATTGCAGAATACAAATCTACGCCTTGATAGTTTGGTGCTAAATACATTGGGGTATCTGTTGAAGTGGTTGTAAATTGTATCCCTTCCTGCTCAAGCAATTCGTTGATTAAATCTTCCCCTTCAAGACCTACGCTTACTGTTGAACCAATACATGCTCTTGTTGGGTCAATTTTTAACTCTTCTCTTGTATTTAGGGTAAAGGTTTCGGAAAAACTAACAACCCCTTTCATGGTTTTCATATCGGATAAAGTAAGAATAATATCTTGCTCTCCAGTAAAATCAAATTCCGACTTAACTGTAGCCGACATTTTCATACTATTTTCTCCATCGGAAGCAAAAAGAGAGTGTTCTCCTTCTTCTAATATATCTAAAAAGTTTTCTGCATTTTTTACAATTAAGTGATTCTCATTATTACTTTGCTTATCGGGGTCAACAGCCACAAACATAGACAAGAAAGATTCTCTTCTTGGTCCTTCTTTTGTTGAAGTTTTTTCCTTTGTTCCTTCTACAATTTCAATATCTTGATTTACTTCATATACTTTATTTTCTTCTGGCATTTTTGTATATTTTGATGAAAGCATATTCAAATGTATTTGTTCTGGCATAAAATCATAAAAGGTAGTTTCATTTGGCTTAAGTACACGATATGCCTCTTGATGGGTCAGTTGTTTATCGAGAACCAAGCGATGTTGCCTATCACTATCATTCCTAACAGTATGAGAAACAACATAAATTATGTCTTGAGGAATGACTCCATTCATATTTCTACATGAATTAGTATTTTCATCTCCCGAATCTACAGCCGCCTGTAAATCGGTATCGTATCCTGCTTCTGAAATTAAATAGCAACCTGTCAAGTCTATGAAATCTATCCATCCAATACTTCCAGTATAAACTGCAAAATTATATTGATATAAGTCTCCATTGGAAGAAGATATTGTTGCTGTAGAATATCCACTAATTCCACTATCATAGTATAGTCTAGGTTTTATCCCAAACTTAACACCCGTTGCTTCATAGGGTTCACTACCCGACGCTGTTAATGTGTTAGAAGTTCCATCTGGATATTTATCTCCAAATTGATAGTTAATCGAAGTATTACCTAAGGTAATAAAGTTTGTGAAGTTATTTGTAGTTCCATCGTCAAAAATAACTTGATTTCCGATATTAAAAGGAATAGTTACTCCCTTTTCAATTGTATGTTTTTGCCCCTGTTCAATAGGATAAGTGTCTAAAATTACTCCAATACTATGTTTAAAAATCTGTCTAACATTTGTCGAAGGAAATACCTCATCCATTGGCTTTGTTGGTAATGCTCTTGGTGTGGCGGATAAAGTCCCACCTGCGTTAGAATATCTATATCGTATCGGTGTAGAAATAATATCCTCATTTGTCATATTTAATACGCCATCATTATTGCCTTCCCAAACATCACCAGAATGAGATAGATAGTTATCAGTAATGATTGCACCTTTTTGAATATGTGCTCTATCTTTAGAAATAAAAGTATTTCCATCCTTAGTTCCTTCTAAGAAAATAAGGTCTAATCTGCTTTGTTGGAAAACTGTCCCTACTGTAAATGTAGCATCATCATTTAAAATTGCGGCACTTGATAAAGTGATTGTTTTAGTTCCACTATTATAACTACTGACTGTTCCAATTCTTTTATAGTTTGCATCGTAAAGAATATCTGTTGCTGTTGGTGGATTTGAAGACTCTACTGTATCTAAAATCAAAGTAGTAGTTGAGGCCGCTAAGGAATTTGTGATAGAAGTTGAACTCAATGTCCCAACAGCAGAAAATGTATATCCATTAATTTGGCTTGCGCTAAAGTAATCTCTATTTTTAACAGTATCTTTTTCGGGATTAAATAAATTAAAATGAATATCAAAGCAAATCTCTGTTAATCTCATCAGTCCAAATCTTTTCAGAGTAGAAATGTCAGTATTATCAGTAATAGATATGGTTTGAAATGAGTTATCGGTTAATAATAGTTGATTACCTGAAGAAGTTTCCGTAAACTCTAATACTTTGTCTTTTAACTTACTATTTTCTACCAAAAATAAATTATAATTTATCAAATTTTTATTACCATCCATCAGACTATCTTTTCTTAATGACGAATATGGTAATAAATCAGAATTGATATATAAAAATAATGTTGCTGCATTACTTACCTTTTGGCTTATGGAAGACAACAAAGATTCAGTCTCCGAAACGCTTGATGAAAAATCATCAGGATATTTAGAGTCTTGATTTCTTCTAAGTCTTTCAAGACCAGAAAATAATGAGCCATATGCACTTCCAAAACCCCTCATATCAAAGTCCATGTGAATATCATTACCTGTGCCTGTCTTATCAAATTCATTTTTATTATCGGATAAAATATTTGGAGAAAATTTGTAAGCGACTGTAGAATAACTAAAGTTTGAATTACTCGGATAGGTTCGTCTAAAACCATATACCGCATTACTTGGCTCTTTCAATAAAATATTAAACTGTCCAAAAGACATAGAAATTGTTTTGTATAGTGATTGTCCATATTTTTTATTTGTATCTGTGTTACTACCATAGATATTATCTATGTTTAAAGGGACTGGCCCAGTTGATGTTAGTTTGCTATGAGGCAAAGAAAGCATTTTTCCTCCCCACAAATGCGCTCCATTTATTAAAAATAAATCATGAGTGTCTTTACTCACAGAATATATTTTATGCCCTGCTGTTGTAGTAAAGTCTCTATCTAAATATAATAAATTACTTTGGTCAGCAGTTCCTCTTATCATCTTTTTTGTTCTAACAAATCCTGCAAAGGTGGCTGTTTCTGTACTCGCACCAATAAAAACAGGGTCGTTTCGGTCTAAATTTTTAATGCCATCATTTGTGGCTTCAATAATATTCGGACTTGAACTATTAAGATTTGCGCCAGTATGCTCAATGGTAGCCCTTTCTGTTAAAGTATATCCCTCAGTATTACCAAAATTAGGCATTTTTCTTCCCAAAGTGATAGGAACATATGGGGCTAATTCAATTTCTGTAATATTATCTTTCTTTGAGGTAGAAACCACTTCAAAATCAATTAGAGTATTTACCGTATCAAAGGAGGACGACCCTGCACTTCCATGCTCGTCCTTCAATAATGATTGGAAAGCAAAGTCATTTGAAATAGATGAGGGTTTATTGATTGCATAGCCAATCGCCCCCTCGCTTGTGTTTGCGCTCGTTGAGACTAAACTAGTGTCTTCTCCACCAAAGAAAATCGTTTCTGCTTCTGCGGCACTATTTGTTGCTGATGCGCTTATGGTGATTGTAGAGGTATCAACGACTGAAACAATTGCTGTTCCCGTAGGAATACCGCTATGGCCCGATATAATCATACCCGCTTCCAAGTCCGAGGTATCTTCTCCTGTTGCTGCAATGTTCACCGTAGTGTTTCCATTTGTTGTTGCGGTTAAACTAACCCTCTTGATTTTATTTCCTGCTGTAAAAATTAATCCCTTATTTGCCGCCCCTGTAAGAGAAGTTGGTTTGTTGGTGGCAAGATGAGAAGAACCAAGAGCCTTTGAGAGAACATAATTTTTTTCTGTGGCGATATATATTTCTTCCGAGTTGGCTTCTGTTATTGCGGGAGTAATTTCAATTCTTAAATTAACTGTTGCGTGAAATAGTAAATCTACAACTTCTCCTAAATATCCATTAACAGTAAATAACTTATCGCCAACAGCAGGGTAATTATCAAAATTAGAAGTTAAAGCAACAATACCTGTATCTACATAAATTGCTCCTAGAGCCACACTAAGGTTTGTGCCGGATTTAATGGAGGCTAATTTATTATACGGGCTATTGCTAGAATAAATAATATCTTCACTAAACAAGGTATTTAAATTCACAACTGGAGAAAGCAACTTGCTAAACTTGTCTCTTCCCTGAATCTCCATAATAGTTTGACCGTCTTGTTTTTTATTTTCAATATTTTCTACTTCGCCGTTAAATCTCTCAATATGCAACTGATATTGCCCTCGGACAAAACTTAAAGGATTTGCAGTGTAAGAATCATCACTAAACAAAAGAGTAATCATTCCCTTTGTTGCATCACAGGCAGTAATAGTGGCAAATCTTTCATTATGATTTAAAGAGGAAAAAGACACATACATTTTACTAAACCTATTGTTTAGTAGTGGGATGTCAAGCATAAGTGTCCCGTCTGTGGCGTTATATGCTCGCCTGTGGAGCGTTTCCCCGCTCGTTGGGGTGATTGTCTTCAAAGTAAATTCCCCTTCGCTCTCGGTCCGTGCATAGAGCCTCGTGCCATTATGCTCAAAGGTGATGGTCTGCGATGTTCCTGATAGACTACCTATGGTGTTGACAAGGATAATTTCATCTCCAAGTTTTACCTCATCCCCCGTGTTTAATACGGTTGCTAAATCGTATTCCGTATTAAAAGTAAAAGCCACGGAAGAAGAAGAGGAATCATAAGTAGCCTTCAACGCAAAGAATTCGTTTGTATCACCCCGATGAACGGTATGTCTTACACGATATGCGTCAAATTCTTTTATCTTTCTCGGCATAATTCTGTTGTTATCAACAATAGATGTTTCTGAAAATCCACCCTTCCCATCAATCGCTTCTGTATTTATGTGGTCATAAACACCATGGACTAAATTTGATTTCGTCGGAGAAAAATCATAACTTAGGTATCGTAAAGGGCCGGTAAAGGTGGGAGAAGTAAGAATATCATCACTCATTCTTCTCGCATTAATGTGGCTTCCTTGATAATTTGTTGTGTCTGTCGTAATCGTTGTTCCTTCGTTATAGGTGCAATTTGTGGCTTGTGCCGCATCTAAATCTCTTAATTTATCAGTTAATTTTATCTTGTATGAAAACCTGCTGTAATCTACGACAGACTTACCAAAGTCTTGCATTGTAGTAAAAACTTTACAATTATCTGCATTTGATAGAGTATAACTGTTGGCTGTGCCGCTTTCCCTCATAGCGTAAAACTTGCGATTATGATTTAACTCATTGGATTTGTCCATTTTATCTGCATTGGTTTCTCTTGGAAAGAAATAAAACAGTGGTCTTGCTACTGCCATTCTTCTCCACAATTCTCCCTCAAAATCATTTGTAGTTTCTCCTAAATCATTATCCTGAAGCATACCCATCGAGACGGCGACAACGCTCCCATTCTTGGTCATTTGAAAAATAATAAACTTGGCATCCTTTGGTATTTCATTTCCTAACTTCGGTTCAAACTCAAAAGCATCGCCGTATTCGTCCTCAGTCAAAACTTCTGTAATTTTAGCAAAGTGATGTTGGTAGGGCTTATCAGAATAAATTAGAACAAAAAAGTCATTGTCATTTAGGTTTGTTGCTGTAGGGTTGAATCTAATTCCTGTTGTCGTCAGGGAATCATAGCACTTGATTCTAAATCCTTTTGTTGTGTTTAGATTGGAATTTTCTGTAATTGTTCCTCCCCAACCGGTAATCGCAACAGAAGTGTCTTCTGTCGTAATTGCAGTATATATTCTATCTCCGTCAGTTGGGCTACTGTCCTTCAAATAAGGATTTGTTGGGGCATTAAAAATGTCATCTAATGTCAAAGCCATTAATCATCCACCTCCTCAAATCGTAAATATAACACCGTATCATTCAAGTTTGGGAGGAGATTATTAACACCTACAAAGTCTTCCTTCCTAACATTCATAATACTCAACTCATGCAATTCTCCCATAAATTGGTTGTTTGTTGTTGCTGAGTTTGCTCCCGTGGACCCGCTACCGTTAGCACCGATAAATAAATCTTCTCCGACCATAGAGAATGATTCTGTTCTTGAATGTGTTCCTGTTTTAACCAAGCGACCATTAAAGAAGATATTTACAATCTTGCTATTATTATCCCAAGAACAAGCAATCTGATATGTGTTGTTAATATAACTTGGTTCTTGAATATGGCGAATAAATATGGCATCGTTAGTATTGATAGTGATTGGAGAAGAAGCACCCAAAGTAATGGCACTACTTGTAAAGGAAGAAATTGTTCCTATAGAGGTAAATTCTGTCCCTTGCCTCACAAACAATTCTGCGTTATTGAAGAGACTTCCGAAGTTGCTTCCGTCATAATTAACTGTAGCGCCGGAAGAACCAGAGGTAGCAAGTGCTAATTTTCTATATTTTAATTTGCCATCCGTGTCAAAACCTTCTAAATCATTTGTAGAGGAAAAGTCAAATTGACCTCCTTCATTTGGTAGAATGACTGCATCACTCGTGAAGGTTTCCATTGACCCTGTTCCTAATTTTATGCCAACCTTTATTTTGTATCTGGCCGGATTATTTTCATTATGTAGCGTATCATTTACCAAACTTACTTGAAAGTTGGTGCTATGGAAAATTCTCATTTCGTGATTTTTACGATTCGCTCTTGGCAAATAAACTTCGCTTTGGTGATTATTCTGTGTTCCTGCCGTGTAAATAGATTGTTCCAATGCAGGCATAATTTTCTTGCTGGAAGACAAAATGCCTATGCCATCGCTATGAGTCTGTTTTGTAAGGTTGCCCGTTTCAGGAATAAATCCGTCTCCGCTTGTGCTGTGAGTCCCATAGCCGTTGATTTCATAAGGCGTCAAAATACACTCAAAGGTAAAGTTGTCTTCTAAATCCCAGACTCCGTAGGTTATCCCTGTCCCCGAGGAAACGATATTGTCGCTATAATCTATTGTCAAAAATCCATTACACATAATTGGAAAAACAAGCGAACGCTGTTTTCCTGTGAAAATAGAATAAGACATGATAAAACCTCAGGGCGTGACACTTGCTACGACAAATTCCATATTAAAAGTAACTTCTACTGTTTCGGCATTTAGTTCAAAACTGAAACTTTGAATAAAACCTGTAAGCCCAGTAGAAGTATTGGAGGTCGGAAAGTCTTTTGCGAATACTACGAACTTATTGTCTTTTTCTAAAGAGGCCCCTCTTGACCTAAATGTAAGGGGGATTTGTGCGGTTAGTGTTCCGTTTGATAAAGAAGAGGCCGATGGGTCGCTCGGATTATCTGCCTGTTTTCCTCTATCAACATAACTCTCATTAACTTTAGAATCAATCAATACCACCAATTCATTAATTGCTTGGTATCTCGCCGCACCCGTTGAATCAACACCGGAAGCAATCAGTTGGGCAACTTCATGAGCAGTAAAGGTTAGTGCGCCGGAGGTGTGGCTTCTTGTTAATTCTGTTTCTAATATGACCCCACTCAAAGAAATTCTTTTGTTTGACATTCCCAAGTCTAAAGCAATTGTGGAAGACTCGCCAGTGGCTAAACCGCTTAAAGGAATGGCGAAATTTGGAATTGTTTTATCTACGCTCACCGAAATGCTTTGCACCTTTAGAGGAATAATATCCTCAGTGGTGCTAGTGCCTTTATGCTGTTGTAATTTAAGATAAACATATTCTCCGCCAACTAATGTCATGTTATCACCTCAATGTGCTAGAAGATGTGCTTCTGTTAATTTTTGAATTAATCATTCTACCGATTTCATCTGCCATTCTTCTCATTTCTGCCTTTGAAGAATCCTTAGCATTGACTGTAATGTTAAAGTTATTGACTGTGCCGCCACCCATCTTTCTTGAGTCTCTGTTAGAATATACTCTTGAGCCTTGTGGTAATTTAACCAACTCTGGGCCTCTTTCTCCGACTACTTGCATACCCGAACCAACAACCCCACCATTAGCAAGGAACTTTAATTTCTTCAATAATCCACCAACAACTGCGGCAATAACAATACCTATCAAAGTAGGGATAGTGAAGAAGAATAGAGATATAGCCAGCAATACAACCCCTATACTCTTTAAGCGAGCCTCTATACTCTTTCCACTAGCAAATATACCAAGCACATAATCAAGAGCAAGGTGTGCCGCTTTTAAAGCAACCCCAGTTAAAAACCCAATAACAGAACCTAAGAGAATGGTAAATACGCCCAAAGAAACTTGAAGAACGCCCCATATAATTTCCCAGAACCCTCCGAAAACCTTGAGCAAATCTCCTTCTACAAACCCGCTATATATTTCCATAAATCCATCAAAAATATCTCTAAAACCTTCTATTATTGTGGGCAATGTTTCTGTGAACATTTTTGATACAACTCCAAAACCAGTCATAATAGGTTTTTTAAGGGCATATATGAGGGAAAAGAAAATTGTGATGTATATTGTTGCCATGATTACAAACTTAAGTAGGGCCTTTGCTAATACCTTTCCAAAGATAGAAAATGTCTTTTTTACATTGTCTGCTTTACCAAGAAACGCTCGTAATGAACCTCCTATGGCTTTTTTTCTTTCTATAGCATCTTTTATGGAAAAGTTTCGAGAAAGCATCCTACGAAGTCCACCGGGTTTCAAAAGTGCGCCAAATTGTTGTCCTCTGCTTCTAATAACTTCACGGTCGGTTCCAGTGGGGGAGCCGCTATAATCTGTATTCCTTGGCCTACCCTTTCCACGATATATGGTTGAGCCAGTCATTGCCGTTGTAATTGATTCAAAAGTAGGAAGTTTCCCTAATGCACCCATAACTCCTCCAACAAGAGTGGAGCCTAAACTGCTCGGCTTCATATCTGCTTCCAATGTTTTTATTGATTCAGATATTTCTTTATATTTCTCTGTATTCTTGGGTGTCTTTTCTAACTGCTTTTTAAGAGTTTTAATCTGCTCAGTGTAATTTTGGGCATTTCTTGCCCCTCTTCTCGTAGCACTACCTAACGCTTGAAGAACGGAAGCAAACTTGTTAATGACACTGAAAGTCCCGCTGGGCAGAAAACCATATGCAAATCTTCTAATTTTTGCCCCTTCTTGTCCTAAAATCGTAATTTCTTCTCTTGTTCCAGAAATAGCCTCTGCTAAAAACTCGAATGTATTTCCGCCTTGTCTCTTATATTCTCTTAAAGTTTCAGGAGAAAAGACCTCAAAAGACTTTCCTTCTTTGTTGAGTTTTTCAATGGTTTTTCCTAAAACAGTCGTTCTTTTGTTAAAATTCGTTACGACCTCTCCAACTCTGGAGATTTCTCTCCCCATAAAGTCCACTAATTTATTATTCTCTGCTATGTATTGACCTTGCTTTTTAAATGTTAAATTCAAGGCTTCTCTTACATTTATATGTTCTTTCAATTCTCCGCTATTTTCCTTTACTGCCTTTTTAGCCTTATTTTGAAGAACAGTCATTTGTGCCAACTGTTCGTTCATAATAGCAAGTTCACGAAGCAATGGGCTCTTGAAACTTTGAGGGTTTCTTCGTGGGCCTTGAAAAACCATACTATCACTTCTTTATTCCTCTTTCGAGTTTGTCCATTTCTTCTTTTTCAATTTCAAGCATAACTCGATGAACAGAGAGTAAGTCCATAACAAGGCTCGTCGGCATTTGGTATATTTCAAGGGGGCTTATAGATAATGCTTTCGCAAGGGTATAAACAATTATGAGAGAAATGTCCTTAGGGGAACCCTGTCCCCCCTTCAACATTTTTCTCAGTCTTCGTTTTTTTCTTCATCCCCCTCTAACGCCGTGAACGGGTTGGGGAGAATGTCTTTGATTTGATTCCCAACAAAGGGAGTCAAGCGGAGAATATCAACCGCCGAGAGCGAGGGTTCTGTCTTGACGACAAAGTTTTCAACCATGAATCTAAACATAGCGTTCAAATCTAATTCCATGTCTTGACGCTTTGCATCAATCTTCATCATGGCATTCATGGCTTTGTCCACCTCAAGCCATGTAGGTTCTTTGACCCACACTTTGAGGTATTCATCACTTTCGGGTGCTACACGGATATAGTGTAGCGTAGGCTCAGTTAGTGCAAATAGCACGCTTTTGTCAGATACAATCTTCTTATCACTTAACATATTCTCCACCTTCTAACCAACAAACAAACAAACGGTGTTGGTGGAATATTATTCTGCTAATTTACTGGCTTTCTTTTGGACTTCTTTTTTGGTTTTCTTTGGCTTCTTTGCCAACTCTTCTTTGAGACGATACTTGTCGTATTTATCCACAATATCACCCCTGTAAAATCCAGTGTGTCCTTACTTCGCATGTATTGAGGTTTCTTGGCATAACTGTGCCTTCGATAGTAATTGGACCTTTATCATCAGGAATTGTAATGTTGGCGGTGCTTAGGTAGTAGTCTTGGAACTTTAAAAGAATTTGCTCATTGAGTGTGCCGTCTGGAGCATTTTTGTCAAATTGAAGGGTAATCAGATTGGTCGCTCCTTCTTCAGTTTGGTCAAGAAGTTCCTCAAAGAGCCTGTTATCTGTAATCATAGCAGTAAAAGATAACTCATATGTTCTTTGTGCTGGAATAGCAGTCTTCACCGACTTGTTGCCAACTCCAATAAATCTCTTGTCCTGAAGATTGTTGTTGATGGTTAGAGTCATGTTGGTAATCTTCAAAAATTGCTGTCCAAAGATAGAGAAAGAGCCGGATGAGAAAAAGAAAGGCTCAAGAGATTCTTCACCAGTAGCGGCTAAGGTATTTGAGCCGCTTCCAAAGTTGAATAAATCAGCATTATCGGAAACCCCCGCACGACCTTCATAGGCTTCTCCGGTCTTCAATTTGTGAACGGCTCTTGAGTTTAGGTCCAAAGTCATTTTGACTTCTTCATTTTCGTTAGCCGTCATGGTCAAGGTATTCACACGGTTTCCTCTGGCAATCCTCACAAAGTTGTGAGATTCAGTAGCCAAAGAAGTGTCCCCTGTTCGGTATGCGTTAGAGGCTTCTAATTTACTCATATTCTGTTCCAGTCCAAAGGAGGGTAATTCTTCACCGTTTGCTTCTGCAAAGGTGTATTTGATTGGGTTTGTCAAAACTCCGCTGGCATTATATTCAGGTAATGTCAAAAGAGCCATATGTGTTGCTGTATCCTGATTAGCAACAGGAGGAATCATGAAAGTAGAATCCTTGGCTGTCCTATAGAAAATTGGGCCAGTATTTGTAAATCCAGTAATGTCGTTGCTAAATGTTTTTGCCGTAGCAGTTTCTCCGATGTCCAAATAGTGAACATTGTTTGCGTGGGCTGTTCTAATATCTGCGGGGTCTAAAGAACTGCTTCCTGTAAATGTAGCATTAATCTGTGTGCATTTGCCTAAAGCATAATAGAGCCATGTTCCTTGATTGGCAACAATATTTAGACTTCCTCCACTTGCAGTTTCAATACCCTTGTATTGATGAGAGAAGTTTCTACTGTTTCCAAGAGACAAATTTAACTGTTTCATTTCGACCTCAAGATTAGGGAAAGTTGAAGATTCCAAAACACCTAACCAATTATCAGCACTTAATCGTGCATTACCGCTATCTAATGTTGTTGGAGCAGGTGCGCCATATCCTCTAATAACGATAAAATCAGTGGCATCCTCAACAGTTAAATCATGGGCAGGAGAAATCGTAAAAGAAGTAGTGTCATTAGCGGTAATCACATGGGTTGAATGAATCGTTGTAGTAGAGGTGCTGGCGTCGTATAAATCAAAAACGCACCCAACATACAAATTCTCAACCATTCTAACATTGTCAGACCAAAGAGCATCTGCCACTAATTTTGTAGCGGTCGAGCCTGAGTTATTCAAAATGACCTTTAAATCCAATTCTGGAATCATCGTCAAAGACGCGCCGCTACCTAAAAATATATCTGTGTTAATCGCCATGTTGCTTTCCTCCCCTATTTAACAAACTTACTAGGGAATACTTAACGCGAATCGTTTTGCTTCTAAACTTACTTTATATCCAAATAATCGCTTTGCTCGGTCATTTGACTCGCTTCTTGAACCTAAAAATAATTGCTGGAAACGGGAACCATCAGAGGCAGTATAACCTGTGCGCTTGCTCTCAAGGACTCTACGAAGTATCAGGTATATAGCCCTTAGCCTGTCTTTGCCGTAGTTTGCATCCAGTCCCGACCGCTCATCATGGAGGACTCTGATGTGTAAAGTGAACGAATAAGTTTCATTTCTCACATCGTAATGCACCGTTGGATATTGAATATTTTGTGAATCTTCAAAAACCACAATTGTTGCAGGAGATTGATTCAGGTCAACCCTAACACCCTTATTTGCGGCAGTCGTTCTAATATCAATAACTTCAGGTATAACTCCATGGGAGGCCGAAATGTCTCCACTGGAAACAAGGGCAGTAGCGTTAGAAGACCAATTAGAATTGATTAGGTCTATGAGTAAAGAGACTTCATCCATTTCTGCACCTCCTCGTTAATTTTCTTGCTTATGAGTTTTTCATACTCTTCCATGGCAAATTGTTTTACTTCCTCTTCTGAGAATGAGACATCATATCCAAGAGCCAAAGACAATTCATCCATAGCGAGTTTTCTTTCCTTCTGAATTTTAAGCAGTTCATCAAATACTTTCATATCTATTTCAATAGCCACGCTATCACCTAATCAAGAAAATATACAATGTCGGACTTGCCTTTGAGAATATCCATGGCCTCTTTCTTAAGAATATCGTATTTCTCTTTTGTAGAGATGTTTGCTCCAGTCTCAGCAATAAGAATGCTTTGGTCGTCATGCCTAATAATTTCTGCCGCAACCAGTTTTGTAGCGGCTTCGTGAACAGCGGCGGGAACCCTTGCATTTCCAGCAATATATGAAACAAGAACAGAGTTTCGTGTATGATAGGGGTAGTCCTGTAAAAAGAAAATCCTTCCTTCTTCATTCAAAAGCCAATAACTTCCGTCTCTCTTCATGTCTTCTTTATCTGTAAATGCTGATAGAGTGCAGGCATTAGGTATTTCGTCGGTGGTTGTAAAGGTAAGAACATTGGTTCCACTTCCGCTTGCCGCCGCAGAAAGAACAACATTTGTCGAGTCTGTGATAGAAGTGATAGTAGAGGTGGTTCCAGTGATACCTGTCCCGCTTACAGTCATTCCGACCTTAAGTTTGCTTGAATCGGCAACTGTTATCGAAGTGTTTGTATTTACCGTTGTGCATGTCTGTTTTATCGTGGCTTTGATAACACAATCGGCCCCGTCGTCCCCTGAAAGTAGGGATGAGATGAGGACGGTTCCCCCATTTCCTTCCTCCTTCTGGGCAAAGAAAAAGTCCGAAAGAGACAAATTACCATTTGTAGAGTCAAGTAGGCTTTTAGGAGAAGTTGCTCCAGTATATTGTGCTGTCGAAGGAAAATCTTCATTTACCAAAGAAGTAATTTCACTGGCAGTAGTTTTAATTCCAAAGGTATTACAGAATTCTGTATTTGCCAAGTCGCTTATTGTATTTTCTGCAATAAGTTCAAAAGAAGCGCCACTATTTGGCAACTCTAAAATGATAGAATGCATATCCCTGAAACCATCATGCAATTGTATCTTTGCTTGAGCCGATGCAATTTCTTTATATTGACTGCCTTCCCAAACTAAAAGGGAAACAATTTTGCGAACCTTCATTTGCCTCAATTGGATAAAACCTACATATCCTCCGTAGAGAGTTTGTCCGGGGTGATTTCTAAAAGAGAAATTGTGTATCTCTTTTTTGGTGATGATTGGTCTATAATTTCTTTTTAGTTTATCATCAACGATGCCTTCTACTCTTTTAATAATCTCGCCTACTTGCTTAACAGTAGGGAAAGTAGTATTTCCGAACTCTGGGACTTGGAGCAAATGAGCGACTGCTTTAAAATCAGTGTAGAATCCATATCCGTTAGCGTAAGACTGTGCGACTCCTGTTCCGGTATGATAGGAATTGTCATAATCGCTTGGCGAACTAGTAATTGCCATCAATCTTCCTCCATGTCCTTTACTTCGCCTCTTATCTCAATATCATAATAGTCTTCTAAATCTTCTGTTCTTTCCTTAAATAAAGCAAGATGTTCCTGCATTCTTTTTGATGGCCTAACTGAGCCTTGAGAATAAGTACCTGTGTCCCAAAGAGCAACTTTAGCAGTTTTAAGATTTGTAATGACTTTGATATTAGAAAGGCGTTTTGCTAAAATTTGTTGCTCCTGAGAGAAGGCTCCCTCCCTAATCGTTGTCCCTTTTCTGTCCTTAGAAGGCAAAACAAATTTCACTTCTACCATATTTACTACAACTTTATTCATGTCTCCCAATCCGAAATCTAAGAATCTTTCAAATCGAGAATCTGCCAAAACTTGTTTGAATAAACTATTCGTTTGTATTTTAAATTTGAAGTCCTTTTGCTTCTCATTTTTATTTTTGAGAAAATCAATTTCAATCATATCACTTAAAGTAAATTGTGTAATATCTTTAGTTAATCCTCCCAAAGTAACTGCTGGCAAAGAAATGTTTCCTTTAAATTCTTCCTCTTCCTCTATATCATCCTCATCAGATTCAAACATATTTTTATCAAACTTAAGGTCAACAACAGAAGTCCATCCTCCCGAAACAACCCCCCTATCCCTGATTTGTTTTGATTTTTCATCGAGTTGTGCTTGGGCTAAATCAGAAAGAGATTGTTTATACCCCTTTGTTTTACCTTTTACTTGATAAAACATTTCAGAGGGGTTAGAAATTAATTTGTAGTTAATACTTAGGCTTTGGTCAATTAATCTGGCAGTGGCCTCGAACTTTGTTAAAGAAGAAAAGTGGTCAATCCCAATGAGAAGCATCTGTTCTTCTAAGGTTCTCTTTACTTTACCCTTTTCATAGTTTTCTTTCATTTGGTCTAAATGAACCTTTCTAATTTTATTTTCTTCGCCCCTATCTTCATTAATCATTCTTGCGATTGCTAGAGGACTTTTATCTTGTAATTTCTCTTTTACAACCTTTCTTTGTTTCTTTCTATCTTTGTCGGCTCTTTCCAGAACTTCCTCAAATGTTCCTCTTGTTTTTGTTGCGCCTTTTTTAGAAACAGAAACTTGTAATTCTATTGGCGAACTAACAATTCTAGGCTGTAAATCATAATTTCTTTTAAAGGCATCTAAGTCAAACTTTGGTAATTTTTGCATATCTCTTCCAAATTTAAACCCAGATTGGCCACGAAGTCTGTCGTAATCATCCGAACCGACATGCACTTCATAGAGAGTTGTTGCTTCGGCATAATCTGTCAGAAGTTCTCTTAATGAATCATCATCTGAGGTATTGGCCCCGCCAAGATATTGTTCCCATGCTTCTGTATCCTTCTTGTAGAAATTGATAGCAATATCTTCATCCCCGAGAATTTCACTAACAATTTCGCTTAGAAGGTCTTTGTAATCTTCGGATTCTTCTTGACTTAATTCACTATAAGAGTATTTTAGTGATTCAAGCGTTTCAACTACGATTGATGAATGCTCGTTTGCATCAGCCGTTAAGTATCTTTCAAGGTGTCCACGAATAACATCTTTCTGTTGTGGCATAACCAAAGGGTTGCCAATGCCCCAAGAAATCTGATATTCCAACTGAAACGCCTCACATTAACCATTTAGCCCAAGCCGCACCCTTTTGAATTGCCGCACCTAAATGAAGTCCACTTGATGGTGGCTCATATGACATTTGCCCTTGAGCATCAACCCAATACGGCCTGCCGTAGCCATCTGTTCCGGTCGGAGGAATGGGGTAGCCGGAACCATTGTTCATAGCCCCTTGCATCTGTTGATATTGCTGAGTATTTCCCGTTAGTCCCGCCACAGCCATACCTGCGGAGGGTTGTTGTGGCTGTCCTCCACCAAAGCCTTGTGATTCAAGGTATTGTTGTTTTGCCATCTTTCTTTGCATAATAACTTCACTATTGATAGCCGCACCAAGAATCTTTTGAATATCTAAATCAATATTTTCCTGAGTTATTCTTTGATATTCTTGCAGAGTATCCTGATTGACTGTCATTACTCCGGCATTGTTTGTGAATGACAATTTACCCAACATATTCGAGACTGTTCTTTGAACGACATCCTCCATCAATTGTTCTATTGCGGTCAAAAACATTTCACCATGATATTGAAAAAACTCTTCTACATGGTTATCCTGTAAAGAAAGTAAATTATTTACATTCTTGAACTGCTTGTCGTTCTGTGCCTGAACTGCTCCTAAAACAGTCCCATTGCTCGTTCCTAAAAATCCCATATTTATTCCTCCTTTTCAAGTTGTTCTGGTGCTTTTACTCCATTTTGAATCATCAAGTAGTTTAGTCTATCTGTCAAAATATTGATTTGTCCGACCAATTCTATGGCCTCATTTGTGGCCGACCTATTATCCTGTAAGGTGGGTGGCTTAATAAAGTAGCCTGCCGCAGTGAGAGAAGCCACATCGGTTTTGCTTAGGTGAGTAGTGGGTTTTCCTGAGAGGGCTTTTGGCATCCTTGGCTTGAATGCCTTGAAGTCTAATCCATGCTTCTCAGCAAGAATTTGTTGCTCAAGCATTTCCAATTGCTTGAACATTGATGCGTGTTTAGGGCAGTATGTTCCTCTTAGTGGTCGCCCCTTCTTCACTTTTTCTAAGGGAATAGGGGGTCTTAAATGGTCGCCCGATTCCCAAATATGATGCATTCCGCAGACTACGCAACGGTCTTTGAGATTAAATTTCTTTCCGAACTTAAAGAAAAGAAAGGATTTAGGTTCAGGAGAAAGAACTTTAATAAGTTCTTTTTCTTTCTTTTTTGGCTTAATATTTATAAACTGGTATTCTATTACATTACCTGCCGTTCTTGCCTGTTCAATTGGATTCAACATTGGGTTGAATTGCGTTGGTGCATTTTGTCCTATAATTTGTTGTTGATACATTTAATCACTCCTTAAAAATATAAAATCTTTCTTCATTTCTAAACTCTTCGGGGCCAAGTCTTTTCTTCTTAATTTCTAATAAATTATTTGTTGTTAATATTCTTGTAATGGCATTTCTAATTCGCCCTAGCGTTATTCTTTTATGTTTAACAGAATAATCTTTTCTTACTTGCTCTAAAAAGTCTAGAAATTCGTCTTTGACAAGTGTTTTTCCCTTGAATTTGTTAGCCAAACTTAAAGTGATTTGCTTCAAAAAACTATAATTTAATTTCCTTGCTGACCCTCTACTCTTTAAAATATCTTTCCACACAGTAATCAATAGTCCTTTATCATTGTAGTGATTCCTCTATAAACCATTTCGGGTTCCGACTTTGCTGATACAATATACTTAAAACAAGGTATTCCTTTGTCGTTTAGTTTTCTCATTCCGTATGCAAATGGTTCAAATATTTCATGTTTATCCATTTGTTGCCCCTCTGCTAATGGATATTTTTTTCCCCATATGTCATGCTTATTTGCCCAAATACCAATAGCAATAGGAAAGTCGGAGTCTCTTTTCTTTTTTCCATTTGACCATGTGCTTGAAATAATCGTATCAACTAAAAACTTCCATGCTAATTGGTGGTCTAAATTTGAAGTGCTATCCAAATGCCTATGGTCAATCATAAATATAACATATTTAACTCGGCGTTCCTTCATATCTTTTTCCCATTCTTTCCAGTATATCGCTTCTCCCCCAATATCCGCGCTTCTTACTGTATGTGAATCTCCATCAATTTTGATATTCTTTCTTGATGCTCTATGTTTGCCAACTGTTCTTTGATTAATCTGTGGCACTTCTCCTCTCGTTCTTAATTGATGGCTTAGTGTTGTTTTGCCGACCATTGTTGCTCCGTAAACTCCAAAGTTTATTGCGTGAATTTTTTTGTAGAATCCTATAATTGCTTCACCAACTAAAATAGCAAAGCCTGTCATTAATGACATTCAATTTGACCGCCTAATATTCTCTATATATCTCTCTTCTTCATCAACAGTAAGTGGCCGACCCTCTTCTCGCCTAATATCTTGAAGCGTCGGTTCCCCTCTACCTCGATTTTTATACATTTCAAAGTATTTATCAATAAGTATTTCTGCTTTACTTTTATTTGTTGGTCTTCCCAAACGCTGTTTCATAGATGCCTCATTTGGTTGTATAGAAGTATAGAACCCACTTTCCTTTTCTAATCTTCCTTGCATCTTTCTATGAAAAGGAATTTTTTCTTTTAATTCTGGGGATAAATTTTCTTTGTCCCTGTTTGTAAGAAAATTGTATAATTTATAGTGTAGTCTAAGTTTGTCCTTATCTGATAACTCTTGGTATTCTTTTTCAGAAATAAGCATATTGTTGTATAATTCTTCAGGAAGATAACTTTGAGTCATTCTTTTAGCATCTGCTAAATTTTTAATATCAATCTTCAAAATATCAAACCACATATCAATGCCCCCACCCGTTTAACAAAGTGTCAAACAGGAAACCCATGATGTTTATATCAAAAACACCAAGAATGTTTCCAACAAGGAAACCTGAAAGGCCAGCACAAAAACCCCAAAAAACGGCTCTCATTTTCAAAAAGAAAATATCAGCAGAGTGCGCTCTTTGAGCATTATAAGCATAATCCGAATCAGAAAAGCCCATCAAATCTCCAAAGACCACTTAACCACCTCATTGTAGTGTGGCTAAGAATTCTGTCCCAAGAGTATTTTCTTCCTGTTCAACAGGCTGAGAGTAGGCAAATGGAGAAGTATTGAATTGCTTTGCGCTTTCTCGCATCTTAATTTTCTGTTGTTCGTCTCTCGCCTTTCTTTCCCAGTATGCCGCAATTTTACGGTCGAGGAGCCACATCTCTATTCTATCATTTAGAGATAAGTCAAAGACTGCTTTCATAACCATGATTGCACCAATTGTTCCCAAACCAAATAGAACAGAGTGTGCTAACGGGCCATAGGGGAAATTCATACCAAAGGCCGCATAAGCCCAAACATTTGTCCCGCTTAATGCTCCGACAAATAAAATTGTCATAACTAATCGAGTATCCTGATTTAGAGCCGCCATTATTTCACCTCAGTTGAATTCAACGGAAACTGCCGCACCTTCGCCTGAGCCCGAAGAAATGCTTAGGAACAGTCCATTTGTCGCTAGGACACCGTGCATATCATATTCCATCATTGTTGGGCCGAACACTGCCCCGGAACCCGGAGGATTATCGCTCTGAACAATCATTCTTGCTAATTCTGTACCGCTTGCGGCAGAAGCATTGTCAAAGACCTTTATCGTTGTCGGGGCGCTTCCTGTAAAAACAGCATGAATTGAAACCAATCTACACTGGCCGGAAAAAATTGCAGTGCTGGCTGTCTTAACTCCACTTGAACGACATTGGGGCATACGCATAACCTCTCTTCATTCCCTCACTTGAGGAGGGCATATTTAGCCTTTCCGCCTACTCCGACAGAGCAGAAGAAGCCTTTTTAGTTGTCTTCTTCTTTAAGGTTCTTTTTGCTTTGGGAAGCAATAAACCACACAATGCCGAAGTATCAAGGATTTCTTTGCCAAGTTGCTTTTGTAGGATAACTAATTGTTTTTCAGTTGTTTCCTCTAAAGCGGCTCTGTCTCCTTCTTGGAAAGTAAATAGGAGGTTCCTGTCGCCAATTTTAGCGACGGCCCACCACGCCTCTACTTCCAATTCCGCATTTGTTCGGAGCAAACCAAAAGGTGTTTCTAATCTACCGATGTTTGATTCATCGGAGAGTTTGACTAAAGCCAAATTAACACCTCAAAGGTTTCCATAGACACGAAGACGAACACTACCACCGTTAGCATCGTCAGCCAGTGTAGCGTTTGTTCCGTCTAAAGCCGTGAACATTAGGGCAATTGAGGTTGCTGATTCATAAGCACCAGTAGCCGAACACTCAATTTGTGGCTGAACACCGTTTGCGTTATCATGTCCTGTAATCATAGCGGCATTAATCGTGCTTAATCCAAAATCGGAGGCAGGAATCACTGAACCAGCCGCAACAATAGAGGACACATCTGCGATTGCATCTACAAAGTATTCGTCTCCCGAAACACGGGGCGTAGTCATACCCTTATGGTCTGCTAAGACCGTAATTGCTTTTACTAGAGCCAATTAAAACACCTCACTTAAGGTTGGTAATCTTGCCTTGACCCTTGAAGTAGGAACAACCCATTTCTGCAATCGTGCGGTAAAGCGCACGGTTGCCGAGTTGTCCAACACCGAAGGGGTTTCCGTTGCTGATACCGTCTTCAAAGTATTGGGTAGGCTTCATAACTGCCATCCAAAGGTGGTCAGTGTCCAGTAAGAGCATATCCGAAATCGTTCCCGAATCAGCGGAAGTGCTTTGCATTTGAGCAACTGGAATCAAAGGAATGTCGTAGTAGGTAGCCACACGGAAACCAACTTCTGCACCCTTGACGCCACGAACACCGTTCACGGTTGGGACAATTTCTTTACGGTCCATGAATCGCTCTTGGCTCTGCAATAGGTCGGAGAGCGTCTGAAGCGTATCATATCCGGTAAGAATGACCTTTGGAGAACCACCGTTTTGTCGCAATTCACGGAGAGTTGCGTTGAGGATAGTCAAAGTAAATGGTCGAGAACCACCCGAAGCATAACTGCTTGCACCATTCACGACGGCATCAAGGAAAGAAGCACTATCACGGTTGGTTCCGTAAATGTGGTATGCTTCCGAAATGTCGTTGGTAATTGACGAAACAGGGAAGTTATCCGAATCCATTTGGTCTAACTCAGCGTTGGACGAAACAATCTTGTAAAGCGAAGTGTAGTTTCGCTCAATGTTTGCGGCGGCGTTGCTCTTATCTGCTTGAAGGTATGCTTCAAGGGGAGACAGAAGCATAAGGTTCTGGGCTTCTGCGTGATGCTTACCCATATCCTCACGCATTTGCGCTCTAATATCGCCAATTCCGTCGTCAATCTGAGCCATTTCCATAGCCAATTCGCTGAAATCAAACTGATGAGCGACGGTCTTTGGACTCATAAAGAGCGTGGAGTATTCGGGAGCGATAGCAATCAATCCATCACCGGAAGTTGAAAGCGATGCATTCTCCGGAACACCACCGATATGGTCAAGTCGTGGGGCGTCGGTTCCAGCCAAATCCGTTCCAGTTTGGGAAAAGGCGTGAGTGTTGCCTGTTCCACCAGCAGGACGCTTTGAAAGGACTCTCCAACCGCTTGAAGTGTAAGGACGCTTTGACATAACGGAAAGAGCGTTCACTTCTCGGTTAAGCATAGACCACACTTTTTGTCCAAAGAGGACTTGATAGAGGTTTCCAGCAATACCCGAGGTTGGGGAGGTTTGAGTTGCGGCGTCATGTCCACCATGAATACCGCTAACGGCTCCGGCAGTCTTCAAGAGCATGTTGTTTGCTCCGTTGAAGTTGTATCCGTAAGTCTGTGCTTCTAAATCTGCAATAGTGTTAATATATCCTACCATGTTATCACCTCAAAGGTTTCCTCCAAAAGCCATTTTGTGGATTTCGTTCCAATCCATTTCGGCTAATTCATCCATTGATGGGAGTTTTACGGCGGCTTCTTCCTGAGCCTTGATGATTTCTTGCTTCTCAGAAGTCAAAGACTTTCGGAGAGCGGTAAATTCATCCTTAAGGGAAGCAATTTCAGAAGCGGCGTCATATTGAGACTTTGCGAGAATATTCTCACGGTTAGACTTTTCAGCCTCAAATCGTGCGACGAATTCCTTTTGGAGATTATCGTAGGCCAACTTTTCAAGTTGTTCTTGACGGAAAGCCTCGTAAGCCTTCTCAATGTTTCCAACAGAAAGGTCAAGAGTTTCTAACTCTTGGTTGTTAAATGCCTTAACAACGGGCATATCGGAAGCCTTTGGTCGGCCATTTTCGATAATAATTCTGTCAGCAGGTTCACCGATTTCAACACCTGCTCCGTCGAGAGTGGCGACATAGGCTTTGTTTTCCATATCGGTGTCCATCATTTCGGCCATCTTGTCTTCATCGTCAAGTTTGTCCATTTCTTTCATCTTTTCGGCCATCTTGTCTTTTTCGGACATCATCTTGTCCTCTTGGTCAAGTTTGCCCATATCTTCTTCTTCTTCCTTTCGGAGAGTATTCACCTCATTCATCAGTGCATCCAACTCTTCCAGTGCTTTTTCCAGTTTACTCATTTTTTTCACCTGTTTTTTGTCTTGTTTCAAAATGTCAAATTTTGCTTCGGGGTTAATTCCTTTTTCACAAATTGTGACTTCATGTAATTCTAACTTGCTAATTTCATTGTATTGACCTAATTCGGGATGGCTTTTCTTAACCTTTTGAATTGCTTGTCCTCCAATACTAAATGACCTCAGCGAACCTTTTCTAATTCCTCTATTAATTTCTTTTGCTTTTTCTATGTCGTCTCTTAATTTAATTACTACAAAGAATCCGACATCATCAACTTCTGTTTTGTATAGTTTTCCAGTTTTATCCCGGTATGATTTTATAACTTCTCCGACTTGAACATTTGAATGGTTTGTCATTACATTTCTAAACTTTGGGTTCTCCATGTATTTATTTACTGCTTCTTTAAGTGCTTTGAGAGTGATTAAATCGTTTTGCTTATCAACAATTTCAATGCTTGCATATCCACCAATCATTAATTCGTCGCTTTTGAGAATTCTGAAATCCATTGGTTGCTCGCTCTTTAGTAGGAGGGACATTTCCAACACACCTTCGTTATCGCATCAAGTATATAACCGTCATGGTTATCTCGGGATTTTCTTAACGGAGAATTTGTCCTTGTAGATGTTCCACAGCCCTTCGTCTCCTTCCTTATCTGCTGGTTTTTGTTCGTATCCAGTCCAAGCAAGCCACATTTTATTTTCACCCACCGGGAGGTATCTCACATGGAACTTGGTTTCAAACTTATTTCCCTCTAAGAAATACTCGTGGTAGCCTTCTCTTTGAATACCGAGCCTTACCTTTCCACTATCCACGACTTTCTCATTATCGGTATTCTGTGCGACCTCTGCCGGGTATTTTCCAGCGGCCCCGAATAAATCAAACAATTCTTCTTCATTTTGAACATCAATCAACCAATTGATTGTTTCGCCGCCAAGACTCATCACCATGTTTAGGTTGTTATCTTTACGAGAATAGAGTTTGAATTCTCCCTCTCTATATTTTTCAGGAGTTTTATATTCTGCTTTTAGCATAGCGTATTTATCTGTAAAACTAGAGTCTCCCCTAATACAATTTTGATATTCTTCTAGGGCTTGTTCTAATGGGGTATAATCCACATCAGCAATTTTTTCATTGAAAAAGTCTTCTACAACTTCCAATAACACATCACAATCTAAAGAATCTACGGCGTCTTTTAGAACCTTAACTTCTTCTTCATATGTTTTTCCCCATTCATCCCGTTCCTCTTCTACTATATTATCACGAAGATTAGCATAAGTGCCATATTGACTAGAAAGAGCATCTAGACTCTGTATTCTGTTTGCTTTAATAGCCTCTTTTAATTTTTTACAACATTCACCATTTTTATTTGAATAGTCAATGGTAATATCTTCAATTTCCTTTTCTTCAGGTTCAGCATCTCTATGAATTAGAACTGGCGATTTGAGGAGTCTTTTAAGAATAGCCTCGCCGCGTAGTTTATTGTCTGTAAAGTCAATGTGTTCTCTTTGATTCGCCCACTCCTTTAGCCCCCTCAAACCGCCATCTACCACATCTTGATACAAGTCTTTGTGTTTAGCAGTCAAAAAATTATGAACCTCCTTGACTGTCTTAGGCCCATTGTCCTGTAAATAGTTTGTAATAGCAGTCGTAAGTGTTCCTGCCTTTGTTTTCATGATTTCTTCCGCTTGCGATTTCCAATTATCTAAATCAATAATAGCATTCTTTGACATCAAGTTATCTTCTTCAAAACCATAAATAGTAAATCCGCTCATATCGCTCTTACAAATAATAGTCGCAGTTCCATGGATATGGTCAGTAATGGTGATGCCTTTCTTTAATCCTTCAATAGAGTAGTTTAGAGATTTCTTAGTGTCTTGGGCTAATAACTCCAGAGTAACTACTTTATCTGGATATTCTACTTCGGGGACTTCAATGACTTTAGCCGAATAAAGAGTATATCTTTCACCAGCATCTTTTACTTCATCAACCTTGACTCGGATAATATCTCCAACATCAACAACAATTTTAGTATTGAGTGCTTTTCCAACATTCATATATTTGATTCCCTCTACTTCTTGAGTAAATTTAGTATCTTCTTCTACTGGCCCGACACCAACTGTATAGGAATATAGATTACTTTTAGTCTTTTTCTTATTAAGAACAATGACATCTAAATCAACAAATTTTTTCCATTTTATCCACTTTGGGTTTTTCTTTGTTCCAATATAATATGTTGATGTCGCGTCTTTAATGACCACGCCCTCGGAAGTTGGCATATCCATAATCTTTTCAGCGTATTCAGCAATATCTTTCAAACTATCTGCTCTGCGAGTGTCCTTCTTTGATGGGAAGTTTAAAACATCGGTGGAGTGTTGAGAATAGTTGTTAAAAAGAATTGTCATTCTGTTTTCTAATTCTTCATCAAGAAGAGTCTGATTATCATGTCGCATAATATCAAAAACATGGCACTTGAGAGTAGCCTTAGGATATTTATTTTTAAAAACATGTGCGATTGTATCTGCTCTGTGTAAAGAGTCCTCCCCATCAAAAAGAATTAATTCTGCATCTAAGATACAATCTCCGAAATGCTTTGCTTTTAATTCTTCCACAATGTCTTTACATTTATCTGTGATTAACTTTTTATTGTATGAAAACACTTTGATATTGTTATCAATTTTGTGTAGTTGTATTCTCATACCGTCATATTTTTCTTGAACGAACCACTCCCCGCTAAAGCCTTTTAGTTCGTTAATATCATCAATTTCAAAAATTCTATACATAGGTTTGTTAGGAACAATAAAATCAGTTAATGACTTCTGCTCATCTTCTTTTTTAATTTCTACAGACTTTTCCTCTTTCTCTGGGTTAATACCTTCAATATCCTTAAGTTCTTCTAACTCTTCTTTATCGTATCTTGAAAGCATAAGAAGTTCTAACATCTCAATAGCGGACTCAACTGCTTTTTCCGTTCGTTTAGAGTCTTTTCCGTCCCCGTAATGTTCGATAATATAGAGGGCGATGTCGTCCACTTCAAGGTCAAGTCCTTCTAAACCATATGTTATGTCGTCAGGTTCCATGTCTTTAATTGCATAAACCTCCTTAGGAAGAGGCTCTTTGTCTTCTCTTAAAGCATAATGAACAAATTTAACCATCTGCTCTGGGCTTTCAAGTAAGGCTTCCAAAACATTTCCCTTGAATCTTTTAGAAAAAGGGTCTTTGACCAAATCTGAGGCATAGCGAAGCATTTTGATTCCTTCATACAACTCCTTCGCTCTAAGGCTGGAAGGGTCTTTAACATCATTATTTTCAATGAGTCCCTGCGAGATGTAGTCTTTCATTTCGTTGCCTGCGGCGTCTAATTCATTATACGACTCAATGATAGAATCCACTACGCTTCTCCAACGGCCCCCATACTCCTTGGGGTCATTGGCGGCAGAAAGATAGGCTACTCTTGTTTTCTCAAACAGACGAAGAATTTCCTCCGAAGGACGCTTATCCTTCTCAATGTTTGAGAGGCGCATTTAGCCACCCTACATTCTGTTTCCACTTAAGCCGAAAGCATCTTCAATACTCATGGTTCGGGCAGCAGTTTCAATAATTTCTTTAATCTCAGCATCGTTGAACGGAGCATCGGTTTTAGCCTTATTGTTTGCTAATAATCTAATTCTTTCCATCATTTTACTCTTATCTCCTTGCTGAATCCGCTTTTGAGCCATTTCAGCCATTTCTTGATAAGAAGTCGGCTTTTGAGGATTAGATTTTTTGAACTGGGTTGTTTCGCCAGCCTTTCCGTAGCCCGAATGAGTCCCCTCTTGATTCTCAATTTTGGTCTTATCTTTCTCGGCTTTTGGTCGCTTAACCTTGACCTGTTCCATTCTGTCGTCCTTTTCATCAGGCAAGCGATTTCCCTCCATGGATTCACGGAGTAATTCCTTTACCTGTCTTGCTTTTTCAACAGTCATTGAAATGATTCTTTCTTCCTTCTTCACTCTTTCTGGCATTATTGACCACCTGCCTTTTCAACCATTTTATGAATATCCGACCAATCCATTGAATTGACATCTACACTAGCAGAAGCAGATAGACTATCAATCATGGGGGTAGGAGTTTCAGCAACAACAAAGCCGGACTTCATCAGTAAATTGTCTTTATTATATACTGCTTTTTCAAGGCTTTCAATTTTTGCAGATAAGGCTTTGATAATTTCAAGCATTTCTTGGTTAATTGTATTTTCTTCTGGCATATTAATCATCTCTCTTTTTCTGTGGATAAATCAAATCACGAAGTTGTCGGTAAAGAAGTTCATACTCCTTACGAAGTTTGGTAGCCGTGGCGACAATATCAATGTTGCGCTCGTCCATTGACTTCATCTTCTTGTTCAGTTTCTTGTCGGACTTGGTGAGGTCAAGTTCTCGTAGAGTCTCAATCAGTTCGCCCAACTTGGTGAAGTCTTGACCAAAAAACTCCGTGGGTTCGGCGGCTTGAAGGGTCTTCTTGAGTCGCTTCTTTTGTTTTCCGTCCAAAGAGTCAAGTATCTTCTTTGGTGGGGAGACTTTCTTCTCAATAGCGAAGTCTCTTCCTTCATTGTAATAATCCCATGTCATGTTTTAATCTCCCTTTCTTTCTGTAATAGGTCGTCCACTCTATCTAATAATACATCCAGATTTTCAACAGCATCCTCAATTTTGATTGAGTTTCTAATAAATTTGTCAGCCTCTTGAATCAAGTCTAATGCTTCTTCATCAGAGAGCAAAGCAGTAAATTTCTTATCAGTCTCTAAGATGTTCTTTAATTTTCGTTCTTCAGTTTTTTCATCCTTGGCTTCTTTATATTGCCTACCAATAGAAGTAAAAGAACCTAAAATAGTCACATTGATTAATTCATTGAGTGCTTCAGAATATTCTTGCTTTTCTGTAGATAATGCTCTCAATTTAGGGTTCAATCTTTTTAGTCTCTTAGAAGAGAAAAAAAGCAAAGACCCCGTTTCTTTAGCCGCATTTCTAAATGAAAACAATTCTTCATTATATTTTTTTCTGGCTTTTATTTTGTCTTCGAGACTCTTTCTTTTATTTTCATTAGGTTTCTCTTTCTCTTTTTCTTCCTTTAAGGAGTCTTCTAAAGTATTCATTTCTTCTTGAGAGAATGGCTTATAGTCAATGCTCTCTTTAACTATTTTAAATGCTGCTTCAATTTCATTAGAAAATCTAGCAGCATCTCTTAAAGTGGCACGGACTTCTTTCTGCTGTTGCCTTTCTTCTTCGATTAAGTCTAAAATTTTTCTATTTGTTTTGGCAAGAAGTTTTTCTGCGTCAGATTTAGGTTTATCTAAATTAATCTTTCCTTCGGCAATTGTTTGTGCAAGTTCCTTTTCTTTTCTTTGTTGCTCTCTTAGTCGCTCCAAATTTTTTCCTTCCAGAAGACTACCCACTTCTGGAAGTTGCCGTTTTAATGATTCTCTGGCAAGAGACTTAATATTTTTTCTTTTGTCTTCTAATTGTTGAATATTTTTATCTATTGCATCAATAGTTCTTTCAATGTCTTCAACTGCTCCTTCTGTGATTGCCTTTTGTTGCATCAATCGTTCAACTGTTAGAGTAAAGTCCTTATCTTTGCCGGTTCTTTTTCTTTCAATAGCAAAAATGTCCCCGGACTCGGCTCTTTCTTTTCTAGATTCTTCCTTCCTTCTGCTAGCAAGTTTTCTTGCTCTTGCTATATCTGTTTCCCTAATTTTGCTATCCTTTGCATTTTCAGGTAAAAAGCCATGTCTGTTATAATGTAAATAAAGAAATGCCTTTTCGAAGGTTAATGTATCACCGTTTCTATCTTGGAACTCATCATAGGTTTTGCTTGCTATTTCTTGATAATTTTGAAATAGTTCGGTAAGATTAATTTCGGGATTTGATTCGAAGTCCCTGTCTTCATCATCCTCGGTTAAGTCTCTTTGGGCCTTTTCAGAAATAGGAGGAATCTGCGGCTCTAAAACAACATCCCCGTCCCTTTCTGTGGTGAATTCATATTGTCCTAATAAATCAACATTTTCAGAAACGCTAAGGGCTAATATATTATACGCCGTAGCAGACTGTTTTTTATCTATGACTCTATTGTAGGCAGTAATGTTTTCAAATTCAAATCCAGTGGCTTTGCTATCGTCAACGATAATTTCAATATCTTCGGATAATTTTGTGAGAGAAGGTAATATCCTTTGAGCAAAACTAAAATTCCTAAATAGACTTTGATACCTCTTATACATTTCACGACTTACATCTCCCCCTTTGTCGGTTTCCGCTTTGCGGAGAAGAAAGGTCATGGTATCACCAAGGAATGTTTTCTTTTCTTCCTGTTCTTTTGGGAGGTAAGGTAATCACATCAGGAATATCCCGACTCGAAGGAGCAGGTTTTGGAGTAGTATCCACGGGAATTCCTGCAATATCCAAATTCCTGTTAGTTGGTCTATGTAGGGCGGCATTTTGGTTTAATGCCTTGACCTGCGCTAATTCTTTCCTAAGCCTCATTTCCTTTTGTTTCATGTCCTCTGTCATACTGCATCACCTAATTTGCCTTTTGTTTCGACCAAAATATCAATAATTTCCTGCGTGGACATCGCTCCGAGTTTATCCATAAACGCATCCATTAAATCTGAGCGAGTCATGTTTGCTAATTGCTCTCTTTCTTCCTTATAATCGGGAAAGTTCTCTTCTTGAACATCTTTTGCGGCTAAATCTTCAATCGGGTTCCCGCCTTTCATTCTCGTTTGTGTAGGTCTTCTGACTTTACCCGGCTTAACGGATTCTGGAATCTCTTTCCCTCTACCGACCTTGCCCTTTCTATCTCTTGATTTGATGATATTTTCCCAATCACTCATCATGGTATCCTCCTTTCATTTCTTGTATCAACATTTTGATTTCCGGCCTCTCTCGGTAGTCCGGCCATTCGCTTATCTGGCCCTACGCTCATTCTACTTTTATTTCTTGTGGCCGGGGGGTTCTCTTGAGGTTTTGCACCGCCGGTTTCTGCAAACATTCTCGTTTGTTCGTCTAAATCTCTCTGGTCTAAATTAGAGCCGGCCAACGGGTCTTGTTTCGCCGGTTCTCCCTCTGATTTAGGAGGTGCTGATTCTTCAGGTTGCGGTTCCGGCTTCTTAAAAGTAAAGTTGCCGTCCTCATCCATATCAACTTCAAATCCGAGATTTTTAGTAGAAGCCGCAATATTAACTTCAATTTCACGCTTACGAAGAACAGCAATTTCGTCTTCTTCCTCGCTTGGAGGCAATTTTAAATCCCAATCTGTGATACCAAATTGTTTCGTTAGGAATGGAAATACGTAATTGTTGTAAACATTCTGCGCCATTTGAACAGCCCTATTGGTAACGAGAATTTGCATACCTTCGTTATTTAACCCGCCGCTTGTGGTATTATCGGCCATGAAGACTTTGCTCACACCATAGAAAGCAGATATTCTGTCTCTTAAATCATCCTTGACGGAGACATAATCCATTTCTTTGAGGCTGTCCATAAATTTAATCCACTCAACAGAACCCTTTCCACCTTCTGCTTCAATGCCCATCACAGGAATAAAATGCGGGTCAGTTTCCATCTTTTCTTTAACAGAACGCCAGAAAGAGCGCATCGAATCCATGTTTCGTGTTTGCACCGCTAAAAGTCCCCGAGGCATACGGCTTTTCGTGTAGGAGGAATTTACATAATTCTCCATAGCAAGAAGAGTTGTGATGTGATTATAGAGGGTGATAACGGGCGATAGTCCGTACAGGCGGGAAGGACTATACTTGCTGAAATGAAGCACCTCTCCCTTGATAAAGTGCTGGTCTTTGCCTCCGACACGATTCACATAATGAACGGGGTGGGTAGTGCTTCCGCATTTGTCGCATCGCTCATGCGGCTCAACAGAAAAAAACTCTCTGTGATTTACACAAGTAAAACCTTTTGTCCCCCTCTGGCCCAATTCATCGGAATAAATAGCCATAGTAACTGGGTCGCCGCGATAGAGTTCTTTTACTCGGTGCATTCTAATTTTTTGATTTCCGTCAATGAAGTATTCTTTGACAAGGACGATGTAAGCATCATCCATAATGTTCAAGTCGTCTTCAAGTTCTTTAAATACATCAATGAATAATTGTTCTGCTTTGTTGACATAACCCTCAATAAACTTCTCAGCATATTTCAATTGGCCGACATCAGGAACCTTCAAGTCTCTACTTCCGCACCGGGAACATTCGATAACTGGTCTTTTATGTTCCTTTTCACAATTATTGCATCTTGCCTCGTATGCCTTTTCCCAAACATATCCTCTTCTAAAGATTTCCTGTTTAAGTTGAGTGATACAGGTTCTCGCAATAACTGAATTTTGAACAATGTGGTAAATAATGGGAGCGGTCATTAGGTTATTCTGTTGCCTTTCTTGAATACCTATATTGTAAATGGACCTATCCTCTGGTTTTGGAGTTGTTCTCCTAAATAAATTGGTAAAACTGAAACGGCGTTTCTCTTCAACCATGCTCGCCGCCCTCTCTCATGTGCCTACAAGGAACCCTCTTTATGAAGATGCCCCTCAATATGGCTTAGTCCAATGCTTGGCCTGTTCTATTTGACATGTCAAGCAGAGGTCGCTTATTCTGCTAGATTTTTTACATTTTCTGCAAACAGTAGCGAATCTAATTTTCTTAGGTAGTTTTTTTCTCACCTTATGTTTGAAAATATTGTAGTGTTGGCGAGGCATCATTCATCACCCGTTGGATAAACCGCACCCAATCTCCTACCAAACTGTTCGTTCCATGTTCTTAACCATGCTTTTAATTCCCTACCCTCGGGCGCATAACCTAACGTCCTACCCCTTGGCGTGGTGATTAATTCTAAATGCTCCTTATCACTAAATCCTTCGCCTGATAATCCAGCATCCTCTCTCGCTCTGTTTGATTGCCAAGCCCAATTTCTATATGTCAAATAATCTACAATGTCTTCTGGTTCATTCTTAATAATTGTTCCAATTTGTTCCATAGAATCCATCACAGACATTTTACAATTATCTTTATATTTTTGAATATCATCAAGATTAATGTTTTCCTTTGACCAATCAAACCCAACATGGTCTTTATGGTTTTCCCACTTCATTAATTTGAAAATTTCATCGCAACGGTTTTTATACCAATCGCTTTTCTTGTATGATTTTTTCATGCGAATTAATTCCAATAATAAATTTGCGTTGCCTTTTTTCAACCTGAAGTGCGGTAAGCACTTTGTTAGAAGATTGGCCACATCATTTTGAGAGTAAAAGTTTAGGCGATTAATTAGCCGAGTATCCTGCGGAGATTTTTGGTCAAGATGCATACGGCCAAATCCGATTGATTTATACATTTCTTGCATGAAAGCCTTACCTCTTTCCCCCGTAGCAACTAATCCAACTCTCGGGTTCATTTTTCGGTCGAGTGTGATGTAGCCATCAGAGTCAATAAATGCCGCCGTATATGCCCAAATATTTTTCTTAATTTCGTCGGGCATTTTGTAAAATGCACCGTTAACAGAAACAATTCCAAGTTTCTTAATTTCATTTGAAATGACCTTGGGGCTTGAGGCTTTGTGTAAATCGGTGGGCATCATGTCATGTATCATTCTTGCACCAATTCCATGGTTTTCACAAACAGCCTTTAGAATAAAATCTCTTTGTTTTTCTTTCTTTGACTTTACCAAAGATTGATTGCTGATTTTAGTTATTGTTTCTCGAAAAGACCTTTTAGCCTTTTTCATCTCCTTTGAAAGCAGAGCATAGTCCTTTCCATAAACCATATCGTTCTGTTGCGTTTCTGCTTCCCAGTATTTACAAAGTGAATCAACTACTTTTCTTCTCTGCTCTGTTGATTTCATCTTATGCAACTTTCGCAAATCCTTTTCGTTAAAACGCATTTTAAGAAGAGAGTTCTTGTATGGAGCGAGCCAATAAATTGAATCAATGCACTTAAATAAGTGGTCGGAGTAGGCATCTATCATTGTATCAATGGCCTTTGCCATGTTGTCTCGATTGTCTCCTTTTAGTTTTCTTCTGGACATTCGCATTTGTTTGATAAGGTCGGGAATATTTTTTTCTTCAACCGTATATTCTTGAGGAAAATCATCAAGCATTTTTCTTGCTTCACTCGCATTTATTTTCAGAACATCGCAAAGGGTATTTATTTCTTCATATTCGGACATGACAAAATCTGAATAAAGGGCTTTAAAGACCTCCGCATCAACATCTCTGTTTGCCTCTTCTTTAATTTCTTCTTCTCTTCTTTGAAGTTCGGCTAACTCCCTCGCCTTCTCAGAGATTTTGTCATATTGCTCTGCTGTCGGCATAGGCTCACCTCAAAAATTCAAACCGATTCCACGGTAGCCTGTCCTTACAGGTTTCGCATCCTCAAAGAGTCCCAAATCATCAAGGAGTATGAAGTTATCCGATGCTTGGTAAGTAGCCGCATTCGCTAAGGCAAGGCTCATCACCATATCATCATGTGCGCCGACACCCTCAAACTTTCCTCTCTCGGTAATGGCAAACATAGACAACTCTTCGATTAGCGCGGATGAAACGCGGCGACTCTCCTCATTTCCATACGGAAAATTCATTTTTGAGTTTTCTAAAGTCATTTGCAGATTAAGAATAATTTCTTGCTTCTTTTTGCGAGTGGTGTTGAAGTCGTGAACATTGAGGTCAGCAACCTGTCTTAATTCTTGTGTGAACGATTTAGCAAAGGTGTTTGTTTCAAAAAGAATTGCCTCCGGTCTAAACATCTGACCAATGATTTTGACCTTCTGTATATTTTCTCGGAACTGAACATTCTTTGCCCGGTCAATATACACAATTGATTTATTTTCATTCTCATCCATTTCAAGAACAGTAATCACATTGTAGTCTCCATCCGTCGAAATAGCGGGGTCAACCCCAACAAAGTATTTCATTCCTTCTCTGCGATGTGGTTTTAGAACCAAGTCCTTATTCTTTGCCGCATCTAAATATTCTGGATTGAACAGAGAGGTTCCCGTTGAAATAGGAACGCACATATATTCTCGGGTGAACATCATTGAGCCGACTTCTGCTTTACGGGCCATCAATGCTTCATAGTTCCAACGGTCAGGCCATAGAGGTTCATTGAGTGAATTTAAACATGGGTATGTTCTAACCGTGTACGCTGGATTTTCTGCCAGTTGTTGATAAATGTCGGTGTATGAGAAAGGCGTCCCAATAACTCTAAGAGATGCCGTGTGGTGAAGCGTGGGAATCATATCACCATAAAACCAATCCGTTACTTTTTGGATACCAGTCATACTGAATTCTTTTAGAGGGTCGTCAATAACGATTTCTTGAGGGTGCAAACCACGAATCTGCGAGCCAACAGAACGCTCAAGGATTTGGTTTCCATTGGTGAGAGTAATGTTTCCGATAGCCCAACCCCTTGCAGGTTTGAATTTCTTGAGCATGGGATGGGTGAACATTTTGTCAATGTCCCTCATGTGAACGAGAGTCTGCTTTTGGTTAGAAGAAATGTAAAGCATTTGAAAGGGTGGCTCCTCAAAGATAAGTTTCCACACAACCCATGAATGCATAAACACTGATTTACCGTGGTCGCGTGAACAGATAATAACTGTTCTTTGGGTGTTGTTCATTAACTCATGCCATTCTTGAATGTAGGAAGGGAAGTCAAAACCAAGAACATTTTGAAAGAAATAAGGGAATGAATTTTTGGATAACTTCATATCCATTTCATGTTCAAAGTTAAACGTATCTAATTCCATTCCAATTCATTCCCCAGACATCCTTTTTCTTCTTTCTTCTAGTTCCTTTGCCATTTGCTTACCTTCGGACACCATATCATCTACAATATCATTATAGTCATACTCAAGGTCAGTACTTTGGCTTATTATTAGTCCGTCAGGAGTATTTCTTTCAAGTCCCGTTAACCTATCTATTACTGAGTTTATCGGGCCAAATCGTAATAATTCATTTGGTGCTTCTGTTCTATATGCTTGAATTTCAAGAACTAGTGATTCTTCAAGCCATTCTCTCAAATAACGGTCTTTAAAACTATTTGCTGCGGATATTAACTCTTCTATATTTTCTCTATCCTCTTCATATTTTTCGGCTAAAATCTTTAAATCACTTAAAGAAATTGTTGCTCTAAAATCGCCCTGCGTTGCACCCATCAACTGCCCCCTGTGCGTTTCTTCGTGTATGATACTTCTTAGCGCACTATCAAAATCAAACTTTGGGCCTAAATATATTTCATCGTCGGCAGGATTATATGCCGCCGATTGCGGAGGCATATTCCTATCAAAACGAATTTTGATAATATCAAACCAATCCATCACGAATCCCTTGCACTTCTAAAAATATTCGCAAAGGCTCCTTCAATATTAGAAACTCTTGCTTCAAAACCTAAAAGTAATCTCTTAAGTTCTTCTAAATCAACATTCTCTCCACCGACAAATTCATATACGATTTCTTTCATATCGTTAATAATGTCAACCATGTTTCCCAATTGTTGGACTAATTCTCGGCCATCTTGTTTTAGTCTATCTTCTGTCATTTTACTAACCATTTTTACGACCCCTTCTTCCATTTCTTGCTCTTTGACTTGGTTTTACTCGAACTCCATTTTACTTTATCCGCCCAATATGCCGCAGAAAGTTTGCCCCTCTTGATGTTCTTAGCATGGCGAGATTTGAACGCTCTCCGCTGTCCAGCAGTTTGATTTGTTTTTACTCCTTGTTGCCCAAAGCGAATTGTCTTGGCTTTCTTTCCTTCTCTTGCTACGACAATATGAGATTTTTTTGGGTGCTTTGGTGTTCTTTTTGGTTTGTTAAAACCCGAAACTCCTGCCCGTTTTAGGCGAGGGTCTTTTTTTCTTTTGAGAACATTTTGCCAATCATTCATAAGCATCACCTGTTAATATAATCTAGCATCGTCATAGAAATATTAGATTTGTAGAAGTTTCCAACCTCTTGCATAATTCTATCAACGGCCTTAGAACGGCTATGGGTGTCCATGTGCAGAGCAAGAACCCCGTTAGATTGGACATGAAAAATCACTAGAATAGAAACCTTTGGACTATCAACAAAAGCATACATTTGATTCGTATGTTCTAGCCATCTTGTTGCTTCTGCTTCTTTGTGCAACTCTTCTAATTTATCTCTCAACAGTTCAAGCCCTCTATCCATAACAGAGCGTGAAGGAAAACTATCCTCATATTCTTCTCTAATGGGAATTTCTTCTCTATCTTCTGAATGAAGATGGCTTCGCATTCTTCTTTGCATTTTAAGTATGGTTTTCCAATTATTCATAAGCATCACCTAACATATATCCCAATTTCTTTCCCGCTTGAATATCGCTTGGGTAATGACTTCCCATTTGCATTCTTGATAGTGAGATTTTATCAGCCATCTTTTTCAGTTCATTTTTCTTTTCGGGGAACCTTTTGCCTAATACTCTTTCCAAACCATGCGCCAACATGGAGTGTCCACTGGGAAACGCTGGTGTGTCGTCGGTTTTAGTCTTTGTTGTTGAAATTTTGTCGGAGATTTCGTAGGGGCGTGGTCGCTGATATTTCATTTTGAGAGACAAAGCATAATAGTTTATGTCTTTCATAAAATCCATGTATTCTTTTTTATCAACACCAACGATTTTAAACATTTCAACATCGGGTTTCAAATCAGCATCTTTCATTTGCTTTGGGTCTAATTCTTTCTTCTCCATGACTTTCAAGATAGACGGAATCTCCGACTCTTCTTTTGGATAACTCATCTTAGGAATATCTAATTTAAGTTTTGGGCTTCGCTGAAGTATCTTCTTTTTCTTTGAAGAAAGTGTTCCTTGCCACTTTTCTTTCTTAAGAATAGAAAACCAATTCATAAAATCACTTCGGCTTGTGCGTATAAATGTCTCCATCTTTGTGCATAAAGATTTTACCTTCCTCTTCTAATTTAGATAGTGCTGCTTTAATCTGCGATTCATCACCAAATTGTTTCAAGTTCTTCATTCCCAATGCTCCGCCTTCTTTTTTAATTTC
>VMHT01034225.1_pt1 | contig 65311 bp, 41 predicted proteins | sample 4693611 | NCBI WGS metagenome assembly VMHT01 (sample SAMN12280063, study PRJNA550983) | marine metagenome | isolation source: seawater sampled from same location over 5 years 0.02-0.2 micron viral filtrate | place: USA: collected off the coast of southern California halfway between the port... ...
CATGTATCCGAACATTAGCAAAAATCCGCCAAACAGCAGAGTAATGATGTCGCCAGTTTGCAGTGTTGCAATTACCAACAAGAATCCAATAGCTGCGAATGCTATTAACAGCATTTTTTGAGATCGCTCTCTTTGCTGTCTTATTGCCTCACGCTGAAGTTTGACAATTCTCTCTCCTCTGGAAGCAGGAACACATCTGACCCTTGGTTCATTTTCGTCATCTTCATTTGGATATACTAAAACATCCTCAAGCACATCTCTAGGAAGTAATTCTGTCATCGACTTCGCGAGCATTGACTTTCCTGTACCCGGGTCTCCAATCATCAGCATATGTCTTCTTTGTTCCGCCGCTTTTCGGATTACTACCGACCCAGTCTCTTGTCCGATAACCTGATCCACCAAAGTTTCAGGAATTGGTACATCTTCTGTGGATTCGAATTCAACAGATTCTATCCAATTTTCAACGCCCTGAGTGAGTATTTCATCAGTCCCTGTAGGTTCAGGAGCCCATACTGTAACCTCTTCTTCAGAGGTTTCCTCGATGTCGATTTCTTCACCGGTCACAATATACCCTCGCACTTCTCCCCTTTATGGGTTTAGAATGATTTACAATACAAAAAATCTCTCACCCTTGTAGCCTGTCAAGGTACTGCTGGCCATAATACTCCCATTGATCCATAGTCCAACCTGCAGGTAATCCGCTAGGTGGCAATGGTGGCCCTCGAGTAATTGGTGGACCTTGGGTGACTGGTGGTCCTTGGGCGATTGGTACTTGTGGTATGTTTTGAGGCGGTGCTGGTTGAGCAGGCGCCGTCAATGTTGTTTGTTGCTGGTTGGCGTAATATGGTGGTTGGTATTGTTGGTAGTTTTGCGGAGTTGGCAGTGGTTGTTGGAATATCTGTTGACTACCGCCGTACATGGAGTTTGCTATCGCATCTTGAGCAGGCAATGTGGTGTTGGCCCACTTGAATCCTTCAATCTCCTCATCTCCTCTGCCACGAAGTAGGAACATGCCGCCTAGCAGGGCAACAATGATGATTGCAATCACAACACCTGCGATTAGAATTGTATTAGATTCTGTAACTGACTCGTCGGTATTTGTTCCCGAGGCCTCATCCTCAGTGCAAGTAACTCTAGAATCTAGACAAGCGAGCTCAAGTTGGAACTGAAGGTCGATTAACTGAAGTTCTAAATCAGCGCTAGGGTTCTCTAACAATTGCTCTTGGATATTCTCAATCTTCATGTTAAGATTCTCAATGTGTGAAACTATCATTTCATCGCCCATCTGGGATGCGGGCGGCAAGTCTTGAGTGACTGTCCATTTGTAAAGCGGTTCGACTGCTCTTGTAGTCTTGTAATTGTTGTTTAAGTTATCAACACCATCGATCATAATGTAAAAATAATCACCATAATTGTATCCATAAGGTCTTGCAGAATTACTCGGGTCAGCTGCATTAGGAATGTCAAGTTCGTTTTCCCAACCTGAGGCTGATTTTGTCATATCTAAATCATAAATCCAAATTCCATCACAGACTCCATCATTGCTACAGGTTTGCCACCTAACTGTCAGAGATGTGAACAAGGGAGCATCATCAGTCAAGTACATGTTAACATATGGCACTTGTCCTATGTACATGTTACTTGGTTGCACAACCATGAAACCATCTGTGCTTGGATACTTCGCGATTGTGAAGACATCTGAGTCGTAGACATCTATTGTAGCAGTATATTCAGTTGAGGCATAAGTATCTACAACCTTGATGATTACATTCTTGTTTCCAACTTCGTTAAACTTCAACTTTAGCATGCCAGTTTGCCTGTTGTATTGAGTGCCGCCTGCTTCGTCAGGTGAGCTGACTATTACAGTGATTTCACTGTCTGTATTATCGACATCGCTAACAAGTGAGTCCAGGTCTATTGATGATTCTGCTCCAACCTTCATCCTGAGCCCCTCAAAAGAGGACATATCAACGGTCGGTGCGTCATTGACAGGATTGATATTAATCAACACTGTTTGATCGGAGCACTCCATATCAGCATCACATGCACGTATGGTCAAGGTAGTTTGTCCTTCAGCGTCATCGCCAATTGTTTCAAACCCTAACACACCATTGATTATTTGTGAGGATATTATTCCCGGGTTAGTCTCGCTAACTACGTCAAAGGAAAGAAGACTCACTGAACTGGCCTGTCCGTCAGCAGTGGTGTCACTGATGTAAGGTTGAAGACGAAGTATTCCGTCTGAATCAGGACCTTGCTCGTCGATTGTTTGAGTTGGTAATCCTAGCCATCTGGGCTGTCCATTTTCGATCACGTTGAATTTCAAGGTTCCATAGGGTAAATTGCTTTCACTGGCGTAGCCAGCACCATCGTCTACGGTAACTAAGAGACTCTTTTGTCCTAGAGGACATCCTTGAACCTCATCAAATCCAAATTTAACAGTGATTGATGAGGATAAGGGGTTCCATGAAACAAAATACGGGCTATCAGAATCAATGACTAGATCATACAATGGAGTTTCAGGATCGCTAATATGTGAAGTCATATCGATATTGGATTCAACATCACAGGTAACGGTTGGAACTGGCTCGGCGATGACTATTGGAATACCATTGGATAGACTGAATGCATTTGGGGTAACTCTCCAGTCGCTTAGTTGTCCACGATTATCTATCGTACGGGAACGTAAGTCATAATCGCCAGATGGCATTGTCAAAGTTGGGGTCATGGTGTATTCTCTGCCCTCATTTGAAGTCCCTTCGTTCACAATGTTCTCGCCGCCTGAATCTATACTTCCATCCCATGCATTGGTTCCTGCTGGCGAAACCTCTAACTCGAAGGTCATAGTTTGGATTGTGTCGACATAATCGTCTGCACCACCTTTGGCAACCACCGTAAATATTGAACCGCGCTCTATTACATTGTCACCACTGACTGTGGCTTGTTTGGCAACTGGCGGCCTATCATGGCTGAAATCTTCGATAACGATATTATTTGAAGAGGTTCTATCACCGATTAATCCACTAAGTCGGGCACCAAAGCCTGTTGACCATGCGTTTGTTGGAAGATTGCTTGTGTCAACGGAGGCGGTGTGTGTCATAGAACCTTGAACCTGAATATTGGTGAGTTGCTTGGTGGCAACTACAATTGGATTATTGCCATCCATGTAAACTATCTCTAAATTGCCACCATCGGTGTAATCTAATCCACCAACGTTAGTGGCGGACGCAGTAACAGCAATCACGTCACCCCTAACATATCCGTCTTGGGCGGACGGGTTAGTCACAGTGACGCCAGTTACCGCTAAATCCATTTTTGGACCCATCGATGCATCTGATGCAGCCCATACGCTGTTGTATGTGTTGTGGGGGCCATCCATGAGAGAGGCTACTGTCAAGAAATTATCAGCAGCAGAAATTGGTGAGCCTGAATCTGTAGTTGCTGCTCTGACTACTGAAATTGGTTTGGTCCATGTTGTTGACACTGGGTTGTTTGGGGTCAAGGTAAGTTGGGTGAATCCGTTATTACTAGGATTTAACAACCAATCTCTGATAACGTTGTGTGGGATGTTTCCGTTGTCGTATGGTTGTGCCCCGTAGTGTTCGGTAACGACACCCTGAAGGTATGCGGTCACTGATGGGGAGGAACCAATATATGTTGCAGTAATTTCTATGTCCATGTTATTGCCATTTTGTGATTGGCTTACAATTAGATCAAAATCTCCCGGTGAGACCATATTTCCACCGCTGCTAAAGATTGAATCGTACATTGTTCCTGAGGACCCCCCTCCAGTACGGTGATAAGTTGAAGGAGCTTTTGCATCGCCGAATTTGGATACAGGGATTCCTGAACCACCATCCATAACGTGGCTTTGTCGGTTTAGAGGATCTGGTGGATAGTTGCCGTTGTAACTGTAGTGAGAAATGAAAACCATCTCTTCAGGGTGTTCTGACTTCAATTCATTGAGTGAGGGTGATGCACTGCTCATACATGGTCCGCACCAATTGGCACCGACATATTCGGCAAATACTTCATGTCCAGGAGACGGTGGTGCTTCACTTATTGTGGTTTCATCGCTAAGATAAGTAGATGACAGATTACTATTACCTGTTACTATCGTTAGCGCAATGCTTCCAAGAAACAACGCCACAATCATCAGCGAAATTGACTTTGCGTACAACTTCATACTCATACCTATGTCAAGGCAGTATATCAAACCCTCTATTTTTAGTGTGTTTTCCCCTCTTTTCAATTAAAGAAGTAGTTGTTAAATCAAAGGGACCTGCCGGACACGTTGTGAGTTCGGGAAATTGGGTTGCACTTGAGGAAAATAGCGGTAAAATTTTTCTTGTTGAAATAGTTGATGAAATGACCAAGATTAAGGGGCTTGGTGTATTCAATCCAACTGAAATAATAGGCGACACAGAAATAGGTACTGAGATAATAATTGGTCAAAAAATACTAACTCGAGTGAGTCCACGATTACCCGAATTGTACAGAGGAATGAAGCGAAGAGCTCAAACGATTTCCGCCAAAGATGCTGGAGTCCTGATTACTAGACTTGGAATTGGCCCTGGAGATATTGTATTGGAAGCGGGATTAGGAAGTGGGGGGCTCTCACTACACCTTGCAAGGGTGTTAGGTAATTCGGGCACCCTTGTGACAGTAGAAGCAAGAGATGAACATGCAGAAGTTGGCTTGGAAAATCTCATGAGAGCAAAACAGTGTCTGCCAGAATTTCCAAAACACCATCACATTTCCGGAGATATCAGTGAGGTAATTAACAATATCAGCGACTTAGTCGGTCACGTTGATGGCATTATTCTCGATTTACCCAACCACGAACCCGCCATTAATGCCGCTGTTAGACTGTTGAAAACGGGCGGAAGAATTGCATGTTATTGCCCGGTAACAAGTCAAGTTGAGCGAGCATGGGAAACATGCGAATCAAATGAGTTAGAAGTGGAATGGGCTGGCGAATTAATGGAAAGGCAGTGGGGCAAAGCCAGCAAAGGAGGAATGAGGCCGGTAAACGGCCCATTTGGCCATACCGCTTTTTTATTAATTGCTTACAAGAACTGATTAGAATTTTTGGTTCTCTACGACCCTAATCTTCTTTGAACATTGTGGGCATGAAAACTTGAACGGAGGAGCACTTCCCCGTGGTACACCAAGTTTGGCTTCACAGAATGGGCAGATAACCTTGTTATCAGGCGTCATTCGGCATTCATTTGACTTCATTTTATGGGCTTGAACTGTTCTCTCTTCCTTCTTCTTTGGTTTCTTCTCAGGCTTACTATCCTCTTCCTCAGGAACTTCCTCCACAGTTGCTTCAACTGGTGCAGATTTTCTTCGCTTCCTGAGCACATTGATCAGCATTAATAGGAGAATAGAAAATACCCACCCACCAACCATTGTAGAGATTGTTTGTTGCTCATCCAAAACTAATCCAAACGGCAACTCAACCCCGTTTGGTGGCAATTCAGGCCCATCAATAGTAACTATCAAATCTTCACTAGAATCTTGGGTGTAAGTTATGCCCCCAATTTCAACTTCAGCAATTATTCTAAGCGAAGCACTTTCTGATTCTGATACTCTGGAGGTTAATGAAAGTTCGAAATCTGCGCTTTGCCCGGTGGAAAGTGTAAATCTATTCGATTCGGTCTCAGAATTAACCGGATAAATTATGACATCAAATAGTGCATCATCCGAGCCAAGAACAAATAAATCACCGCTTATTGGTGCATTTGCCATGTTCTTGACGGTGATGAGGGTGGAAGAACCACCAGAAGATGCCATGGAGAGCGATTCATCACTGAAAGTAACTTCGAGTATTCCATCACTATCCCAGTTAGGCTCAACGGTAAAAATCTCGGTTTGTTCCAAAACATAATTACTTCTGGCATTGCTAGTCACTCTAAAAATAAACGATGATAACCCAGCATCAGCATCTTCCTCAATAGTACAAGCCCAAGAATACGCTTGAGAAGAAGAACCTGCTGAGAGTGAAAATATCTCTGAAAGCCCGCATTCTTCACCAACAGTAGTTAGAGTGAATTGGTCTTCACCTGTTCCAGTATTTGTTACTACAATGTCTCCACTGATTGTTTCCCCTGGTTTAGCACTGACGTCACCAGACAAAACTGTAATTTGCGCACTGGCTTGTATTGGAATTATCTTGAAACCAATGGCTGAAGAAACTGTATCATCATTAGACGATGTTACAACTATGCTTACATCACAACCAGAAGATGGTGCTCCAGCAGCACGTTCTCTTATTGAGATAGTAACTGCTTGAGTGGATGATGGATCCAGATTTATTGACGAGGTCGACAATGTTGTATCGAACCAAGTGGTTGCATTATTATTCTCATCAAAGTCTAATGCAACAAAGAATGTATCTGCCGCAGAACCCAAATTTGTCACCTCAAAAGTGTAAGTTACCTGTGAAATAGGGCCTGCTGCAATATTATTATTGATTGAATTAACCGTTAAACCTACACTATCTGCCACTTGTAATTCCAAGCCAATTGACTGTGTGTAATCTTCCGATGAATATGTAACGGTAATTGGATACGAACCCGCCTGAGCAGTTGAAATCATACTAACAGTCATTGTTACAGAGAATGTGGCCCCTGCATCAAGGTCTACTTCAGTATCAGAAAAAGTAACTTCAGCACCTGTTGGCAGTCCTGATACTGAGGCTGTTAAATCTAAGTCCATAGTACCGGAGTTATCTAAATCCAAGTTAACATCTACTGTTTGGCCTGGCTGAGTCGAAATTCTGCCGTCAAGAGGTCCCGATATAGTGAAGTCTGCCACTGGTTGAACATCGATTTGTACCGAGGTTGTACTTGAGAATCCAGCATAATTGACAACGAAACCTTGTGAATAAGCGCCAACATACCCATTTGCTATGTCTGTTGAAAGCATCCAAGTACCAACTCCACCGGCGGAAACATTTACACTACTACCACCAAGAATTGTGGTAGAAATCGGGGTATTATCCCCTATATCCAAAAAGAATTCAACCAATTCGCTTCCGTTGTTGTAGACTCTTATCTCATAATCTTCAGGATTGAATGGGACCAACTGTATTGTTCCTGCGGTTGGAGAGTACAATTCGAAATCCACTAGTTCATCTACATCAATCGAAAATTGATATGTCTCAGCAGTCCATGAATAATCACCATACATTGCTTCTCCATCTAAGTTGAAAATACATTCATCTGCCATTGTAGCAGAAGAGTCAACTTCTACAGTGAAGCCGATATTTGCCGATGATGTTGGAGATAACGAGTCAGTAACTGCATCAATCAATTGTACAGTACATGGCCCGTCATCTAATTCTAATTGCCAATTCAAATCTAATTCTGCGTTACCAGTATTAGTAACTTGCAAGTTAGTCGTAGTTATCTGTCCGGGAATAAAGTCTGAGGCTTGCTCTAAGAAAGATATACTGAGGTTGTTCTCGGCTAAGACCTCGACAACAAATGTGTAGCTACTTGAGGTGTTCCCGTTTGTTGACGCAGAGAACAGATTAAATCCGTAGAATCCTGGTGAGGCATCACTAGGAATTGAAACCTGAATCGTCGTTTGTGTCGTACTGCCCGCAGGCATGTTTGTTAATTCTTGATCTGCGAAAACCAAGTTCCAACCTGGCGGAATAGCACGTGTTTGACTCATCAATGATGGGTTTGAGGTTTGCTGCCAAGGATATGCAATATGGCTTGTTTGGTTGAATACTGTATCATCTGCGGCTTGTTGTAATTCAAGTTTCAATGCTGCAGACAAACCAGAAACTGAATCATTGGTTTCCACTGAGTAGTTACCGGTCATTGCAGCATATAGCACACAGGAAGCAAGGTATGCACCACTAAGTGATGGGTGACTTCCATCTCCGGTATACAAATCATAGAATGTATTACCTGGAAGAACTGGATTATTCCCTGCCGCCATTACACTGTAGTAAACATTCTTGAATCCTAATCCAACAGGTGCAATCCATACATCTCTTGTAGGTGTTGTCATGTTATCATGGTAGTCAATATATCCATCCTCTAAACGGTCTTGCATATTTGTGAAATTCGAGTAAATTGTTGGGAATGTTGGATCACCACTGCGTCGTCCCCAAGTCATCATTAGCATAACTTCTGAGCCTTCATCCTCGACTTCATCAGCAATCAGTATTGCAGAATCCTTACTGCCAATCCATTCTTGGTTAGATCTTGACAAACCCGGAACCTGACTTTGATCTTGCAAGACAATAAAATCCCAAACATGCCCTGAATCTCTTAGGCTAGTATTCCACGCATTGCCTGAAGTGTTGATGTTGTCCCAATGTTGTGGAATCTTCATACCCCCCCCAGTATTTGCGATTGTTGAGTTATGTTCTCCAACAGAATCGAATAAATCGGCAAGGATAGTGTCAACATTGTTTGTGTAAATGTAACTATTACCATACATCAAAACATTACTTGGAACATTTACTGTATTGTTGGTATTATTAGTTTGGTTTTGATTACCTGTATTATTGGAATGATTGCTCCAAAAGCCTGACAAATCGGGCTCTGTATCAACATCTAGCAAGATTGTGTCAGGAGCATTTCCATCGTTGTTTACGTCGATTGTGAAATTATTGGACGTACCAGCAAACATTTGCTGTAATGGCCCGTTGATTGAATTGAATGATAAAGAAGAGCCATAAGATTGCGCAACTGTAACGTAAGCAGTCGTCGTGCTGTACAAATCCCCATCTTGTTCGCTGACATTTACGACAAATGAACCGCTATCAGAGGGTAGTGCACCTACTGCCAAAACCACTACTATATCGACGGTCGTGCTTTGGGTTGGGATTACAGAACTGGTAGTGTTGTCAACTAAGTTAACAGTCCAAACATTGCTTAAGCCGTCAGTATCTAATGATATATTGTAATGCTCAATCGAAGAACCGTTATTTTCAATGGTTAGAGTTATGTTTGCTGAATCTCCTCCTTGAAGAACAATGTGAGGATTGTCTAATGATACAAGAATTGTATCACTTGCACTGGCACTTCCTACCATTGGAGTAACACTTGCTGAAATCATTAGGATAACAAACAACATTGCTTTTGATGCACTACGCGACATAAGACCAATGTGGGCGAGTATGAACACCCTATTGAGTGAATCGGAGGTTTGGGTGAAAAATTACCAATCATTCAGTCACTTGAAGTGCTCGAATACGACTTTCATCGATGACTTCCCATGGGAATTCACCACTCTCTGTCGGTTCACGGCCAAAATGGCCTCCAGCTGCGGTTATCGAATAGATAGGTACTTGCAAATTCAGGTCTCGTGCTATGGCCCCTGGTCTAAAATCAAACACCTTCTTGACCCTTGCAGCAACCTCTGATTCACTGAGCGTAGAGGTGCCAAAAGTTTCTACCCTCACGCTTACAGGTTCGGCAACCCCAATAACATATGCTAGTTGAATTTCGCACCTGGATGCTAATCCTGCAGCAACCACGTGCTTAGCAGCCCATCTAGAGGCGTATGCGGCAGAACGATCAACTTTTGACGGATCTTTACCCGAAAAAGCGCCCCCACCATGCCGACCCATACCACCATAAGTATCGACAATGATTTTCCTGCCTGTGAGCCCTGCATCTGCATAAGGTCCGCCTGGGTCTGCGAATCGTCCAGTACCATTGACTACCAATTTGTAGCCATCAGAAAGTAGTTCTGAAGGTATTGAATATTCTACAACGTGTTCTTTTATCTGTTGCACCACATAAGCTAATTCTTGCTCCTCCGAACCATCAAATTGATTTTTCAAATCATCAGCATGTTGTATAGCAATAACCACTGTGTGGACTTTTTCAATATCACCGCTATCGTTGTATTGTACCGTAACTTGTGATTTACCATCTGGCCTTGACCACGGTAAAATGCCCTGTTCTCTAACGGTAGTTAGTCGTCTGGATAATCTCTGAGATAAAGCCGCTGCGAGAGGGAAATATCTTCCTTTGAGGCTATCATATGCTTCAGTTTCCATGCAAGCATAACCAAACATCATGCCTTGGTCACCAGCACCTTGGTCAAGACCATCTTTGTTGACGCCTTGAGCAATATTAGCCGACTGAGTCGTGATATGAACTTGGACCTCGCAAACCACTGGATCTGTGGCATCCATGCCGATTGCGTGAGAGGTGTAACCTATTTTGGCTCCCGCTTGCCTAGCGATAGTTTCGTAATCGGGTACATCTCCATCGAGCGACACCTCTCCTGCTAAAACGATAAGCCCCCTCTCTTCCTTACCTTTTACACATGTTTCAACAGCAACTCTTGCATTGCTGTCTATTGCTAGGCATGCGTCAACAATTGCATCCGAAATTGCGTCACACAATTTATCAGGATGGCCACTAGTAACTGATTCTGATGAAAATAATACTTCACTCATGGCTCATGGCGACATCATACCCTTTATGAATGAATCGTAAAGTCTCATGCCAAAATATTCCTAAAAGTCATAATTTGGCAAATAAGTGTTTATTCATTATTACAACATGTAGCGAACCTTTGATGACCTACCTCTATTCCCGCATGTCCATGAGCAACTATGTGCCGACCCATTATCGCACACACACATTAGGAGAAATACAAGCCAATGGTGCGGATTTAATCGATAGCGAGGTTACAGTTGCTGGTTTCATGGAAGCCAATCGAGGCAAAGGAGCGATTTGCTTTGTAGATCTGCGAGATGGCACTGGCAAAACCCAAATCTTCCTTAAAGGCGACAATGTAGGTGAGGAATCATTGGACATGGTTCAAAGAATGACGCGTGAATCAACTCTCCAATTCACTGGCAAGGTATCACAGAAGCGACCTCCAAAACTGAAAGAAGGAGAAACTCCACCGCCGCCAGCGTACGAAGTTATCGCTAATTCAGTTGTTGTTATTGCAAAAGCAGAAGCACCCTTGCCTCTTGGAGTAACAGATACGGTACATGTAGAACTTGATACCAGGCTAGACAACCGATTTTTGGACCTGAGACGCGCCCACATAGCAGCAATGTTTAGGCTGCGAGGGAAGATTCTACAATACGGAAGAGAAGCGCTAATCAATGAAGGATTTTTTGAAACTCATACTCCAAAAATTGTAGCAACTGCCACCGAGGGTGGAACAGACCTATTCCCAATGCAGTATTTTGACACACCAGCATTCCTCAACCAATCTCCTCAACTTTTCAAGCAACTTTGCATGTCTGGTGGTTTAGAAAGAGTGTTTGAAATTGGACCTGCATTTAGAGCAGAAAAGCATGATACATACAGACATCTGAATGAGTTTATCTCCTTTGATATCGAGTGTTCATGGGCAACTGATGATGATGTGATGGGTGTACTTGAACGAATGATTCATCACATGTGGCAATCTGTCGCCAACGATGAAGAATCAAAATCATACATTGCAACCATTAACGAATATCGTACAAGTAAGGGAGAAGAACCTGTTGAAGTAATCGTTCCAGAACTACCATTCCCAAGAGTCTCATACTGTGACGCTATTAGAATTATCAAAGAAAAAGGTGGAAAGATAGAATGGGGCGATGATATCGATGCAGAAAATTCTGACCTGTTAGCAGAAGATTTACCACAATTTTACTTCTTACCGCGCTGGCCTATGGCATTGAAACCGTTCTACATACACCATGTTGAAGGAGAAGATGGCTCAACCGGTGATCAATTAAGCCGTGGCTTTGACTTGAACTTTGGCAGAGATGAATTAACTTCCGGGGGGCAGCGTGAACACCGTATGGATGTCCTAATTGATAATTTAAAGAAGATGGATTTAGATCCTGAAGAGTTTGAATTTTACGTTGCTGGATTTAGGCATGGAGTCCCACCTCACGCTGGTTGGGGTCTTGGAGTAGAGAGGATCTTGATGAAGTTAACTGGGGCAAAAAACGTTAGAGAGACTGTACTATTTCCGAGGGATAGAAAGCGAGTAAGTCCTTAGAGATTAACTATGTTTAATCCACTGTGAGCCGTCCCAGTAATGGTGAGTTCCATCACTCATTTTGCGCCATGTGTACCCAGATTCATCTTTCCACTGATTGACAATTTGTAATTGATTTGGAGTATTTGTCACTTGGCTTTGCGATGGTCCACCATTTGATGCATGACTGTAATCTTTTACAGATTCATCTCCACCGCCTCCCCTTCTTTTGAGGATTAGACCAACGGCTAAACCGACTATTATTAGCGAAACTACTCCAATGATGATTAGATTTCTACGCTTTTCATCCTCAGCCTCTTGCTTAGCTGCAGCTGCTTCTGCAATGGCTTGGGCATTATCGCCTACTCCGTCGCCGTCGGAATCTAAAGATTCAGTATCATCATTGGGGAAAGCATCAGCATTGTCACCTACACCATCTGCATCCGAATCTACTGTCTCATTGGCATCATTTGGTGCCCAATCCGCATTGTCGCCAACTCCATCGTTATCGGAATCTGTGGTTTCTGTGGGGTCGTCATCAAAAGCATCGGCATTATTCCCTACTCCATCGCCATCAGAATCTGTAGTTTCTGTAGGGTCATTATCAAAAGCATCAGCATTGTCACCCACTCCATCTGAATCAGAGTCAATGGTTTCAGTTGGATCGTCATCAAAAGCATCGGCATTATCACCCACTCCATCTAAATCGGAGTCAGTGGTTTCAGTTGGGTCATTATCAAAAGCATCTGCATTATCTCCAACCCCGTCAAGGTCTGAGTCTATTGTCTCACTATCATCGTCGGGGAATGCATCGGCATTATCACCTACTCCATCCCCGTCACTGTCTGCGGATTCTGAGGCGTCATTTGGCGCCCAGTCGGAATTGTCGCCTACACCGTCTTCATCTGAGTCGACTGTTTCCGTAGCATCGGTAGGGAAAGCATCTGCGTTATCTCCAACCCCGTCATTATCAGCATCAGCAGTTTCTGTTGCATCTTCTGGGAACGCATCTGCGTTATCACCCACTCCATCTGAATCCGTATCGGCTGATTCTGAGTCATCATTAGGTGCCCAATCAGAATTGTCACCAACACCGTCGCCGTCGGTATCAACTGTTTCAGAGGCATCTTCTGGAAACGCATCTGCGTTATCTCCCACTCCATCTGAATCGGTATCGGCTGATTCGGAGGGATCATTGGGCGCCCAATCTGAATTGTCACCTACACCATCGCTGTCTGTGTCAACTGTCTCAGAAGCATCGTTGGGGAAGGCATCGGCATTATCGCCTACGCCATCAGAATCACTATCAGCAGACTCTGATCCATCTTCTGGTGCCCAGTCTGAATTATCACCCACGCCATCACCATCTGTGTCCTCAGTTTCAGAAGCATCATTGGGGAAAGCATCGGAGTTATCACCGACACCATCATCATCGGAGTCTGCTGTTTCTGTACTATCAAAAGGCGCCCAGTCTGAATTATCACCCACGCCGTCGCCATCTGAATCTTGTGTCTCTGAGGCATCATTTGGGAACGCATCGGAATTGTCCCCTACGCCATCACCATCACTATCATCCCATTCGTTCGGGTCATTGGGGAAAGCATCACTAGAATCTGGAACTCCATCGCCATCTGTATCAGTTGCCACCAATTCTGGAATTGTAAAAGTTGTTTTAGACCAAACATCACCACTAGTTCCACCATTTCTATTGGCGTTTAGAATAGCCAAATTTACCGTGACATCGCCACTTCCTGTCGCCGGAGGAGTCCATGTGAATGTCCAACTTGTGCCACCGCTTCCTGAGTGAGTTGCACTGCTACCGCTTATCTGCATATTTGATCCGGGACCAGATAGAGTACCTTTGTTGACTTGTAATGAGAAACCGGCGCCTGAGCCCCCAGCACCACCAGAAAATCCGATAGTGATACTGTACCCTGAACTGGATGGATCATATTCAGCCGGGAAATTCTCAGTCGCTGAGATTGAGCTACTTGACCCACCGTGACAACTACAACCTGATGAACCTGAATTGTGTTTGCCCGAAGAATTTCCTTGTGACAAAGGGATTGTCAACGCCAATACTAAGGTAAGCGTCAAGAATATGGTAAATGCCTTTACTCTCATATTATCATTCGCCTATAGGTACATACTGATATAGTGATTTTGGAGTGTGGTTCATACATTTGTGCGTTTAGCCAAGAGTTTGTAATTCATGAAGTAAGTACATTTCCGATTGAGTCTCTCTTAGCCTTTCTAATAGTCACGGTCTTCTGCTTGTATCGCTTATTGCCTGAATGTAACAGGTGCTTATTCGAACTGGAGACCAGTGGTTTTGATTTCCTCAAGCCTACTGGCCTGATTTTGCTTGTTGAGTTATTGTGACGTGGTTTACGTTTGGGTTGTTCTTTAACTGAAGGCGTATCATCACCAATATTCCAATCTACCATGTTTCCTGATTGGCGTACACGGTATAAACGATTGTTTCAATCAAAGGATATCTTCTGCCAGAGTTTGTGGAGCATAGCGAGTAACATTACCATTAGAGTCAATTAAGAACTTCTCGAAATTCCACCTTATTGGACCTTCATGACCATCCGCACCTGTGACTTCAGCTAGAACATGAAATAACTCCGCTTGGTTGGCTCCATTAACCTCAACTTTCGCCATTAACGGGAAAGTTACACCGTATCTTTCGCTGGTGAATTGGCATATTTCCTCATGAGTACCCGGTTCTTGACCTGCAAATTGATTGCATGGAAAGCCTACAACCGTTACACCATCTTTCGTCGAAACATCTTGAAGACCGGAATAATGTCTGGTCAAGCCGCAAGCACTAGCAACATTCACTACTAGCCAATTTTCCGTAGTTGCGTCACCTAATTCTCTGAGCGTCTGGGTATCTCCGTCCATATCATAGAATTCAATATCAAGTACATTTCTCATATTTAGAACCCAAAGTCCTGCCCGTTATAAAATGCCATGAGATTAGCAAGCATGATAGGTCACAACGAAGTCGAAACATCATGGCTGTTGACCGAATGCAGTGGGGTGCAGAAGAATGGCAGTTCGCAGACTTGTACATGCCTGATGATGATTCACCGTTCATTTCTGAGCATGGCATACCATGTGTAATGTTGATTCACGGAGGTTTTTGGAAAGACAAATATGGTCTAGAATTGATGAAACCAATCGCAGAAGATCTCGCAGAAGCCGGAGTTGCAGCATGGAATATTGAATTCAAACGATGGAGTGGAAGCGAGGAAGGTGTTTGGATGGACACATTATCTGATGTTTTACGTGCCTGGGGTCAACTCGCCTTACTGCCTGGAATTGACATAATGCGTTCAATGGTCATGGGCCATTCAGCCGGGGGTCAATTAGCCCTCTTGCTTGCTGCTAAGGCTGAGAGAAAGCCTTGGCTAGCAGTAGCCCAGGCACCCATCACGGACCTAGTCGGCGCTGACCACGCAAAATTATCAGATGATGGTGATGCAATCAGACGATGGATAGGGATAACTCCTGAGGAAAACCCACAACTATGGTCAAATTTGAATCCGGTTGATAATCCTCCGGTTTCACCTGTGTTGTTAATTCACGGAGAAGAGGATGATGAAGTACCAATCTCACAATCCGAAAACTATGCCAGAATAATGAAAGCCAAGGGTGCTGATGTGCAAAAAGTCTGGTTGCCCGGTGACCATTACTCAATCATTGATGTTGCCAGTGATGATTGGCTGGTAGAATTGAATGCAATTCTTGACTGGTTGTGATGGCATAATAATATGTCATATGACCTACTGGGTGTGTCATGGACTTGCTGAACAATGATTTCCCGTTCTCTCGAACTGCATTAAGTGGTAAACATGCAATGATATTCGGTGCCAGTAAAGGAATTGGTGCTGCAACTGCCAAGATGATGGCAATGGCTGGTGCTAATGTAACTTTATGTGCAAGAAATTTGGTTTCACTACAAAAAGTGGCAAATGATGTAGAGGAACATTCAACTGGAAAAATTATCATCAAAAGCATAGACTTGGAAGACCTTGCGACGATAGACAGACTAATTGATGAAGTAATTGCAGAACTCGGACCGGTTCATATTCTTGTGAACAACTCCGGAGGACCACCGGGTGGGCCACTACTGAGTAATTCAGTAGTAGATTTTCACGCACCATTCACTAGACACCTGCATGCATCTCATCAAATTACTAAAAAACTGGCACCAGGAATGGAGGCAGAAGGGTTCGGTAGAATAATTCAAATTATTTCCACCTCTGTAAAGGAACCTATTCCTAATTTAGGCCTCTCAAACACTCTTCGTGGAGCAATGGCTAGTTGGGCTAAATCATTATCTAGAGAGTTACCACCCTGTATTACAATCAACAATGTTCTACCTGGATTTACCGACACTGAAAGATTAGGAAGTTTAGCCAACTCAATAAATCAAAAAACGGGCAAGTCAATCGATGAGATTCATGATGCATGGATGGGTCAAGTCCCAATTCAACGGTTAGTTGACCCGCTTGAGACTGCCTCAGCGATTACCTTCTTGGCACTACCTGCATCTGGAGCGATACGTGGCGTTTCACTGGCTGTTGATGGCGGAAGGCTGCGAGGAATCTAGAGTTCAGCGATATAGGTCGAACCAAACAGGGTAGTGGTCTGAGACACTCGTATTATCAATTGATGTATCAATACCCCAAGAGCCGACTAATCTACCTCCTAAGTCATCAAGAGTGACAATACGGTCATATGCACAATCGGTGGAAGATACAGTTGTATCAGCAAGATCATTGACTAACCACTTGTATTGGGGCAATCTCATTGGCGACTCCCACAATTCTTGTGAATTAGCGTAACTGCAATCAGCATTGAAATCACCGAGAACGATTAAATCGGCCTCTGCTGAGTTGTTTTCTCGATAGCTTTCAACTACTGAATGTAACGAATTAATTTCTTCTAAAGCCAATGCTGGTTTAGTATGAATGGTGAATAGAGTGAAATCAAATCCCGAACTGTTGCCGCTCTCATTTAGTAACTCGAAACTTGCAATATATGGTTCTCTTTGAAAATAATCGTTATCAGTATCATTATACAGAAATCCTTCACCTATTTCTCTAAACACACTAGTATTGAAGTAATACACATACTGTTCTTGCGAGGATTGGTCGTCTTCCTGCATGCCACTGCGTGGACTTAATGACATATTCCAAGTATCTCCTGAAGCATTGTTTAATTCATCTAAGAAATCATATGGAACTGTTTGATCAATATCTTTTATCTCTTGAACGGCCACCAAATCATACTGCAATACAGTATCAACTAATTGGCTAACTACCTCGGGCTTACCCATTTTGGTTTTACCAAAGACTTTGATGTTGAAGGTTGCGATTCTGGCTACTTCAGAACGGTTTAATTGTGGTATATCTCGCCCTTCAATTTCATCGTCATTATCTTCTGGCTCTGTCTCAACAAATACAAAAACTGTATTATCGTCCTTGTGGACTATCAAATGAATTGTCATTGGAGCAAGGATTAAAATTGCTACAAGGCTCAATGCCTGTAAGTAGCCATCCATAGAACCCATACTGGCGCCACATCCGTTTGAGTTATCAATATTTTTTGTAAATCACCTTGGAAGAGGTTATTCATGAGGGGGAAATGGCACAGTCATGAACGGAGAAGTGAGTGTTGAGCAGGCTGAGAAAATAATCGCCATGCTTACAGAAGGAGGTGCCATGGAAAATGTCAATGCACCCTTGGCACTTCGATTGATTCCATTAGCTGAAGAACTAGATAACTTAGATTTGGTTGACCGGTTATTAAAGCATGCAGAATTGTCTGCTGTCGATGAATTAGAATCCGGATGGGTTAAATTTGAAACTTTAAGATATGCTAATTCTCCAATCGACGAGTTCGTTGAACTTGCTGCTGTAGCAGAAAAAACGAGTAAAGGTGAACCACTTGCCGCCGCAGTACTTCATCATGTGGGCCTGATGTACCTAGGTACTGAACAATTCGAGGATTGTCACATTTTTACCACTCGATCAATGAGAATAAGAGAACAGATTGAAGACCAAGCAGGTTTAGTATACAGTTTAGCAGTTTTAGAGGCATGTGATAAACGCCAAAATAAGCACGATTCTGCACTAGTCCATGGAACAAGGAGGTTAGAGATTTTAACCACCATTGGTGACCAAGAAGGTTTGATGGAATCACTGGCTGACGTCGCTCACACCCAGGCAACACTAGGCACCTTTGATGCGGCAATTGATTTGTACAAGCAATCACTCGAATTGTCTAACGACTTGGAGGATGTTTCCGGGCAATTTGTTGCTCGATGGGGGCTTGCAGACATAGCAGAAATTCAGGGTGATTATCAAACTGCAATGCTCCATTTATCTGACTGCTTGCATTCCTTCATTGCATTTGGTCTACCTGCACCGACTCAAATCCGAGAACGTTTGGATGCATTGACTAAATTATCTGGGCCAAGTGAAGAAGAATAATCAGCCACATCGATTATGTCCTAAGAACTACTCGCATGGCCAGTGGCAAGCCATGAAACATGACATTTTCTTCTCAATAAGTCAAACACCAGATGTTAATGGTGTGACTCCTTCAGAGAAACAAATGTTTGAAAATTATTTTCAGCAACTCAAGCATGCAGATAAGTTAGGCTTCGGCATTGGATGGATTGCTCAGGCGCACCTTTCTACTGAAACCCAAAAATCAAATTCAATGCCAGTCGTACCACATTGGCAAGGAGAAGTTGGACTTTGTACTGACTTTCCACAACTTGCGATGGAGAGTTTCCGCCAAACCAATAACATAGACATCGGATCTGCGGTTGTTAGTATTCTAGCGAGTGGCGGACCGATTGCTCAAGCAGAACGAATAGCGAATACCGTACAATTTTTGTCAATGATGGATGAGAACCGGAAATTGTATGTTGGTTTTAGCGCAGGAAGATTTGAATTTATGGCGAGACCATACGGCATCACACCCAGGAATTCTTGGGAAAATGCTGCATGGAAGGCTCTCCGGGGACAAATATTCCTTGAAGCAAGTGAAATATTCCTCCGGTTACTCAAAGGGGAAATCATATCCAGCAACCAAATCCGTAAAACTATCCTGACTAGGGATAATTTCCGTAGCGATGAGGATTGGACAGCCGTGCAGGAGGCATATTTAGCACATAATGGAGAAAAGGATGCTGATTGTATTACTATTCCAAATCGTTATGAATTTGAAGATATATCAATTATCCCAAAACATTGGAAACGCGAGCAATTACAACTTGTCGCGGGAACCCATGATCCAAAGGCGCAAGAATTTGTCAATACTATTCTCCCTGTTAGGGTGTTAAACCTTTCAATCACTTCACCAGAAGTTATTGATGCAACCCACAAAAGAATGGCTGAGCATTACCATTCTGATGGTGGTGATTGGCAAAGAGGTTACATGCCTAGAACCAGTTTCGTATTCATCAATGATGAGGCCGATTTAACCAATGAACAAAGGAGTGAAGCGGCAAATATTGAGGCCGAACAAGCCTTGCAAGCATACTGGAATGCACTCGAAGGCACAATCGACCCTGATAAAGTATCGAAGGCTGCAAATAATGCTTTGATCGGCAACCCTCTTGAAATAGCTGAACAAATAGTGGACAGATTCCATTCGCAAGACACCATCATGGCATGGTTCGACTTCTTCAACCATGACTCTGACCGTGTTTGTCGAAATATGACTGCATACATGACCAAGGTTGTACCGTTAGTTGAGAAGATGCTGGAGGCTAAACAATGAGCAAGAGAGGAATGCCTTCTGCTGTTCGCGAAGGGAAGCCAGGTAGTTCCATGTTTCCTGAATCATCACTTGGAGAAACAGTGGAGGGTATCTCCACAGGTCGAGAAGTGGATTGGGAACCATTAGTAGATTACCGGAGAAATGGTGTATCTGAAACGACAATTCATGGGGCAGTAGCATGGGCTCATGGAGACGAAGTGATACATTCATTCGGAGGAAACGTGCTTTGCTATGGACGCTCAATGATGAAACCGTTTATGCTAAAAGCCTTCACCAAAGAATTAGAAGATGCTACATGGGAACAAAGAGCAATTTCAGTCGCGTCACACAACGGAGATACTGAACATGTTGCTACTGCACAATCATTGCTCTCTGAAGAAGAATGGCCACTAATGCTTACTCCATTGGATGTTCCATTGATACAATTTGGCAGACAAGTACGCCGTCCAAGGAGATGGTATCACACTTGCTCTGGAGAACATTCTGCCATTCTTCACGGCTGCAGAAAGAAAGGGTGGAATCGTGCAGGTTATACCCTACCCAATCACCAAGTCTTCAAGGCTTACATGGAGCAAATTCGCACATATCTTGGAGAAGATTGGAAACCTTTGCGAGTTGCCAAAGATGGTTGTGGATTACCCACGACATCCAACACAGTCGCTGAACTAGCCCAAATTTATGCGGGCTTAGTCAGAGATAAAGATGATGATTGGATTTGGGAAGCCATGGTTCGACACCCTGACCTTGTCGGTGGATTCAATAGATTAGATTCGACAATACTGAAAGCTGGTCAAGGAAAGGTGATTGCTAAGGAAGGTGCTGATGGATTACTTGGCCTAGCCATTGAACACCCAGATTATCCAAAAGGATTGGGAATTGTTATCAAAATCGCTCATGGATGGAATTCCCAAGCTACTTGGTACGTTGCTAGATCGGTATTAGGTGTCCTAGGTATTGATTTACGCAACCCATATCCATTACATCGACAGAAAGCCTTCATCGTTCCAGGCATCGTGCCACAAAAGTACCTAGATTCCTTGAGTAAAATAGACACTTGGGACGAATGGGATCCCGATAAAGACAGATGGACTTATGATATCGAGGTGTGAAATTGCAAATTGAGAATTTCATTGGCGGGAAGTTCATCGCCCCCCATAGTGGTACTTACCTCGACAATCACAACCCAGCAACGGGCAAAGTCACAACAAGGATACCAAGCTCTACCAATAAGGATGTCGAGTCAGCAGTTGAAGCAGCGCAAAAAGCACTCCCGTTATGGGCAGATTTGTCGATACAAGAACGTATAGAGTGGCTTAAAAAAATCGCCAATGCGTTAGAATCACGCAAAGACGATATCGCTAGGATTGAAAGTATGGACACAGGAAAACCGATTTCCCTAGCCAAGCGGGTGGATGCGTCCCGTAGCATTACCAACTTCGAATTTTTCGCTAAGCATGCAGAAAATTTAGTCGACCAAAAATACGAAATGGCTGATGCCACTAATTATGTTATTAGAAAGCCAGTAGGAGTTGTTGGACTTATTACACCGTGGAATTTGCCATTATACTTGTTAACTTGGAAAATTGCTCCTGCTTTAGTCATGGGCAATACCATCGTAGCGAAACCAAGTGAACTAACTCCCCTTACTGCAAACTTACTATGTGAAGTGTTGACATCGATTAACTTACCACCTGGGGTCATAAATGTCATACATGGTCTTGGACCAAGTGCTGGGCAAGCAATTCTAGAACATCCACAGATCAAAGCAATATCCTTTACCGGCGGCACATCAACTGGGAAAATAGTAGCACAAACTGCCGCCCCAATGTTCAAGAAACTATCATTGGAATTAGGTGGGAAAAATGCCACGATTATCTTGGATGATGCTGATTTACCTACTGCTGCAAGAGGTGCTGCTAGGGCAGCCTTTACCAATTCTGGACAAGTGTGCCTTTGTGGCTCTAGAATTCTAATTGATTCCAAGATATATGACGAATTTATGCCGCTACTAATCAAAGAAGTGAAAGCAATGAAAGTAGGAAATCCGGTTGATGAAAATACAGACATAGGTTCAGTAATCTCACACCCGCACATGGAAAAAGTACTCGCATACATCGATTTAGCCAAACAAGAGGGCGGTAAAATTGCCAGCGGTGGTGCTAGAATAATCCTTCCAGAACCCAATTCAAATGGTGCTTTCATCGAGCCTACCATTGTAGAAGCATTAAAAATTGATTCTAGATGTGCCACAGAGGAGATTTTTGGCCCAGTTGCTACCGTCCACCGATTTACTGGTGATGATGAAGCGGTTCGAATGGCGAATATTACTGAATATGGTTTAGCAGGGTCGGTTTGGACTTCGAATTTAACTCGGGGAAAATTGTTGGCGGAGAAAATTGAAAGTGGTATTTTGTGGGTAAATACATGGTTGCATAGAGATTTGAGGACTCCATTTGGGGGAGTGAAAAACTCTGGTGTTGGCCGAGAAGGTGGCGATTGGTCGCTGAATTTCTTTTCTGAGTTGACCAATATCTGTGTAAAAGATGAATGAACATATCTTGATAAGCAAAGCAACAGATTTTGTTTTATGACAGACACCGGTAATCTGCCATTATTTGTTTTGCCAATGGTATTAATTCCCGGGGAAATTCAAAGTCTCCGTATATTTGAGCCACGTTATCGTCAAATGCTGGATGACTGTATACTTGATGACAAACCCTTTGGAATGATAATGACAGACCCATTAGTGTATCACAACGGCTGGAATGGGCCCCGCACGTTTGGGTGTGAGGCAGAAATAATAAGTCATGAGACTAGAGGAAGTAACCACTTCATTGAATTTGTAGGTCGAAGGAGATTCAAGGTTGACCGGGTAATTGAACCAGCATTACCACCATTTGAAGATGAATCAATGGCTGATTTAATCCCAGAAGCTGGAATTTTACCCGACTTAGAAACTATACTGGAGAGAATTCCCGAGGATGCAGAACACTCAAAATTATACCTCTCTGCAGATGTTACGTTTTTTGATGATGAGCACGAGTTATCTGACTTCCAGCAAACTGAATTAAAAGCCACATTAAATGGTATTTTGAACAAGATTGGTGGAATCTTACAAATTGAAAAAGAGGCGCTTGAAGATTGGATTGAAGATCGAACTGAGATGGTAATCGATGAAAGCGCATCGTCTATGTTTGCTGTAGCAGCATTAACTATCAGCGACCCTGAATACAAGTATCAATTACTCTCATGCACTGATTTGAAAGAAGTTTTTCTTCAGTTGACTAGATTCTTAGCAGAAATGGATGTGTAATTAAATTTACATTCACAGTGACCTTCAAAACTCAACAGCCGGTGGTATTACCATGTCCGTTCACGGTCAAGCCAAGAAGGTCACCACACATACGCTACAAGAAATGAAGCGTGCAGGCGAGAAAATCACCATGCTAACCGCTTATGATTACTCATTAGCCAAACTGGTAGATAATGGTGGAGTTGATGTAATTCTTGTGGGAGATTCGGCATCTAACGTTATGGCTGGACAAGTCACCACAGTACCAATGACTCTCGACCACATGATATACCACGCACAATGTGTGAAACGCGCTGTTGACCGGGCATTGATTGTCGTCGACATGCCGTTTGGAACATATCAGGGAAATTCTGCTATCGCATTAGAATCTGCGATTAGAATCATGAAAGAGGCAGAGGGACATGCGGTTAAATTAGAAGGAGGTGCTGAAATCGTTGAATCGATAAAGCGAATCTTAACTGCTGGAATTCCGGTAATGGGACATCTCGGATTAACACCACAGTCAATATACAAATTTGGCACCTATAGCGTCAGAGCAAAGGAAGACGATGAGGCTGCAAAACTAATTGAGGATGCAAAGATACTCGAAGAAGCAGGATGTTTTGCTATAGTTTTGGAAAAGATTCCACGGGAATTAGCAAACAAGGTTAGTCATGCAATAAACATTCCAACCATAGGAATTGGAGCAGGACCAGATTGTGATGGTCAAGTCTTAGTGCTACATGACCTACTCGGGATAACAATGGATTTTTCTCCGAGATTCCTACGCAGATACCTCAACCTTGCCGAATCGATAGATGGTGCAATAAAGCAATATTGTGAAGATGTAAGAACTGGTGAGTTCCCTAACGATTCAGAAAGTTACACATCATAATCCGATACTGTATGCTAACAAAGCTCCTGAAAAAGAGCCTATGTCGACTGCAAATGCGTGCCAAACACCATACCTGAATGGTGGTAATTCATATCTTCCCCATGACGTTGAAATCCAAACCCACAGGAGTAATGCACCATATCCTCCACAGAACAATGCACCCCATCCAGAGAACCAAATGATAAAGAAAATCAAACCGGGTAATGCAAGACCTAAACTGTATTCATACCATCTTGATGCTTCATCTCTGACCAACGTGAAGTAAAGTATTGGTGAGAGAACTAGTGATGCCAAAATAGCACCTTGAGGTGGTGATGGCCAACTATATTCTGGAGTAATGTATTGTTGGAAAAATATACCGACGACCATGCCAAAAATGGCTGGAGCAAGAATGTGCCTAAATCCAGTATCAAAATCTAAGCCCTTGGGACGGTCTAATTCTGAATCATTAGATGAACTAGCATAAGTCGAATCATACGACTCATCCCCGTCCATAATTAACCCAAACATCGCTGGTGTTTGAGTCTTAGGGCCCTGATATTCTATCCGCTTATGATATAGGCAACTTAGTCATGGCATGAGTCATGGCGCAAGGCGAGATAGTTGCTGGGTGTCTAGCACCCCACCCTCCTCACTTAGTTTATGCAGAAAACCCAGAACAAAATGAGCCAGTCGCTGAAGGTGGTTGGGAACAACTAAGATGGGGTTATGAGCGCTTGAGAGAATCGTTAAGTGAGGTTGAATATGATGCGATTGTCATCCTATCACCGCATTGGCAGACCTATATAGGAACTCATTTTCTTGGTTTAGAGAATTTCCAAAGTCTATCTGTAGACCCAATTTTCCCCAACTTATTCCGCTATCACTACGACATGAATGTTGATGTCGAACTCGCTCAACAAATACACGATAAGGCTCAGGATGCCGGTTTAGCAGTAAAAATGATGACAAATCCTGACTTTAGAGTCGATTATGGAACTATTACTACTGGTCACATGTTTAGACCACAGTGGGACAAACCATTGGTAGTGATTTCAAGCAACAGATCAAGAGCGTACTACTCTGTTGAAGTAATGCAAGAAATGATGATGGAACTAGGCAGAGTGACTCGAGAGGCTATCTTGGAAAGTGGTAAAAGGGTCGTAGTACTTGCTAGTAATTCACTATCTCATCGACACTTCACAACCGAATCAGAAATCCCCGAAGATATGAGTAAGGAACACATCACTAGTCATGCAATGCACTTATGGGATATGCGGATTATTGATTACATGAAATCTGGCCAATGCCAAAGAATAATTGATGAAATGCCAGAATTTACTGAACAAGCGATTGCAGAGACTGATGGCGGGGCATTCACTTGGCTGCTGTCTACCCTAGAAGTACCAAGTTATCCTGCAATCCTTCATGGATATGGCACAATCATTGGCACTGGTAACGCCATAGTTGAGTGGCCAGTATACAAGCACAAGGAGGCATGAATTTGTCTAACGGCGAGATTGTTGAATCCTTTGTTGTTCCAGTTCACCCTCATACAGTACTTGCTCCAGAACAAAATGAGGGTTGGAATAGATTAAGACAAGCCTACGATCATGCTGCAAAAACCATCCGTGATGCAGACGCTGATTTACTGATTATTTACTCGACTACTTGGCCCAGCATTATCGGCCATCAGCTGATTTCAGACCCTAATCCAGAATGGGTAATGGTAGACCATGATTTTCATGAACTAGGTTCAATAAATTATTCATTCAACATAGATGCAGAATTTGCCGAACTTTGGAACGCAGAAAACATATCACGTGGTTTGCAAAGTAGATGTGTTAATTACCAAGGATTCCCAATTGACGTGGGTTCAGTGGTTGCACTAACGCTTCTAAACCCTGACAACAAAATCCCTGCGGTAATTGTCTCATCTAATGTTTATGCCGACCGTAGTGAAACTACAGTCCTTGCTAAAGCATGTCGCGACATAGTGAAGAAAACTGGCCGAAAGGCCGTTGCAATAACCGCAATGTCATTGTCAAATCGAATGTTTACCGAGCATATAGACCCTAAAGACGATAAAATCCACTCATTGAAAGACGATGAATGGAATCGCAAGATATTGGAATTCTTAGGCCAAGGTAGACTAGAAGATGTAAGCCAACTGTCCAGAACTATACAACAGCAAATTAGAGTCCAAAAGGTTGTCAATTTCAAGCCAATGTGGTGGCTTTCTGCAATGAACGAGAACCGAAACAATCTGACTGGAAATGTACTTGCTTACGAGGCGATTCATGGCGCTGGTTGTGCTGTAGTAAATCTCAACCCAGCGGAATCTGGTTTTGGTGACAAGGAATACGATGAAGATAATGTTGATGTTTTTACCGGCGAGAGAGGCGTTTTAGATACAACCAATAAGGCCCAAGAACCGACTCAGACAACCAATGGACCTGCTTTGTGGGAACCAACAAAAGCTGAGGGTTCAGTTAATACAGATTCAGCACCCAAACCAGTTGGCGCTTATCCACATGCTCGAAGAGTGGGCGACTTACTTTACCTTTCAGGCGTTGGTCCAAGACAACCAGGAACCAATGAAATCCCCGGTGGACCAATTCATGACCAAGACGGCAATCCGCTAAATTACGATATTAAAGCTCAAACACAAGCTGTTGTGGACAACATTACCAGAATTCTTGAAGAAGCGGGGTCTTCAATCGATAAGGTACTCGATGTTACTTCGTTCTTAGTTGACATGGATCGAGATTTTCAAGGATACAATGAGGTATGGGCTGAAACATTAGGTAAAGTAGGACCAACTAGAACAACACTTGCAATAAGAGCCTTACCTACACCGATCGCAGTTGAGATGAAAGTCATCGCCAGCATTTGATTACCGGAATTCGGATGAAAAGTCAATATAACTATAGTAATCAATAACTACTATCGGAGTTTACCGGCCAAATACTGCACTAAACCTACGATAATGCGGTAATCCAATAATACAGGAGATGATTAAGTGGATGTGAAATCAACAGCCGACAAATTGCTGAAAGGCGATATTTCCGGAGTTGTTACTGAGGTAAAATCGACCATTAAGCGTTCACTAACGCTGGTGGGAGTGATAATCGTAACGATTGCTGCAAGTATTGGTTCTGGATTGTTTGTTCTACCATCGTTTGCTGCAGCAGTAATGGGGCCCGGTATTTGGCTTGCATTCTTATTGGCTGGATTAGTATTCCTACCCGGCACACTGTCCAAATCTGAATTAGCTTCTGCAATGCCCGACAATGGTGGCGCGTATGTCTACCTCGAGCGCTCATTCGGACCGTTAGTTGGAACAATAAGCGGTCTAGGGTTATGGGCATCATTCTTGTTGAAATCTGCTTTCGCCTTGATTGGATTTTCCGCATACATGTACGCTGTAACGAACTATCTCGATATTGAAACAAATTCAACATTCGTAATAATGTCTGCCCTGGCACTAATCACGATACTAAACATATTTGGCATCAAGAAAGTCAAAGCATTTCAGACTCCTGTTCTAGCACTGACTACGGTTTTGATACTGGTAATCTGTATCATGCAATTATTCGAAGCGAGTTTTGATTTCTCAAGACCTGTTGATGGTGCATTTGATGTTTCTAAAAATGACCCGGTATTACTTGCTGAGGCTGCTGCATTGGTATTTGTTGCGTACGCTGGAATATACAAAGCTGGGGCCCTGGGTGGAGAAATTAAGGAACCTGAAAAGAATTTACCCTATGGAATGTTGATTTCGCTTCTGCTAATCACCTTGCTTTACGTAATTGTAACATTCATTATGATGGGCTCAATTGAAGGTGAATGGTGGTTAACATCAAATGGAGAGCCAAGAGAAGATCCAATATTTGCCTTCGTCGATGCAGTTGCATCAACTGAAATAGGTATTGCAATGGCACTGTTAGCATTTTTGACCATGATTTCTGGGGCACTTTCAGGATTACTTGCTGCGTCAAGATTTTTGTTCGGGATGGCCAAAGACTGTCTTTTACCCGACTCATTAAGCGAAACCAACGTGCGATTTGGCACCCCACAGTGGTCAATAATCCTCACAGGAGTTGCCATGGGAATTTGTATCCTCACATTACCTGTCAAAGATGTTGCTAAATTAGCATCGGGATTCCAAATTATGGTAATAGTAGCACTGAATGTGTGTGTCATCGTTCTGAGAGGAGAAAATCCCAAGCATGACTGGTACAAACCAAAATTCAAATCGCCGTTATTCCCATTCATCCAGATTTTTGGCATTATCTCTGGTGCGATATTGGTTTATTTGATGGGAGAAAAAGCGCTGATCGGAGCAGTCGCAGCAATTGTTCTTGGCTTTTCGACTTACAAGATATATGGCGAGAAAAATTACACTAATGCCCGTATTGATTCTGAGAGCGAATAGTCTGGTGGTTAAGCACCTCTAGTCCAAGAACCATCTGCACCAACATTCCAGTATTGAATCTCACCGCTTACATCAACATACCATCCGCTGGCACCTTGCTGACTAGGAACTATTGCTTGCATTACTCCCAACCTTCCTGCTTCCGTTGATAACCGGGTTATTTCATTTGGTGGAAGTGAAGGTTTGTTGACGACTGGTTGGGTATTTTGAATTGGTTGTACAGCCGGAGGAACTTGAGGTGGGGGAGAACTTTCAGCTGCTGAAGTTTCATCTTCATCATCCTCATCATAGTAGTCATCTTCGTCATCCTCATAGTCATCTTCGTCAAACCATTCTGCATCATCTGGCTCGTAACTTGCCCTACGCACCAGTACAACCATGGTAGCCAAAATGAGTCCAAGTAGTACCGCTGCAATCGACATTGCTGTGTTTGTGGACCCGATTGCACCACCGAGCAATACTGATTCTACGTCGAAGAAGGCTTGAGTAACCAAACCATTCCAAGTAATGCTACATGAACGATCTAGACCTGATTTTGTTATATCCAACTCCCAAGTGTCCAAAATAATATGCTTATCAGAACCTGAAGTGCAACTGATAGTGGTATTTTCAGGCTCTACTGAAACTTTGTTATTGTTTACATCAACGCCATAGACCCGCAATAGTGCTATGTCGCCCTGCTTGTAATCCCTGTTTTCAATCTCTCCAAAAATTTGGACTGCTTGGCCTGGTTCTACTATCAATTGAATAGTATGTTTTGCTTCATCCTGCAAGAATGTCAAGCTATATTCTCCTGCCACATTGCCAACAAATGTCCAATAACCTCTTCCTGCAATTGATGGAGTTAGTTCACCAATTGTTTCATTGAGATTAGTTGAGATTGTTTCTGCTGGGGCAAGGTTGCCTCGTGAATCGGAAATTTCAATGAATATATCAAATTCCACTCCCGATTGAACAACAAATCCTGAATCTTGACTAGTAATTATCTGCCTTGCATCGCCAGCCGATACCGTTAGTGAAACTACGGAAAATACCCCAGCAGCATTAGCTTGAATTTCATGACTGCCGATTGTTGTTGGTATCCATTTGTAGTCAAGCAGTGACATAGATAGTGTCTGATCTTCACCATCGATTGTCCAATTAACAAAAATGTCCTCGAGTTGATTGCCATAGGAATCAAAGAACCTTGGGTCTAAATCAAATGGTTGGTCTATGGGTATTTTCTCGCCTTGTCCGTTCAACTCAATCTTTGCAAGTTCACCAAAACCTACCTGTTCGATTATCTGTGATTCAAACAATATGCCTGAGACTTCATCGAACCAGATACCTTTTACCGCATATGCACCGATAACATCCGGGATGAGAATATAGTAATCACCTTGTTCTTGAAGAGCGCTTTCGTTTCCAATTAATACATCGAGAGACCCATTAACATTCCAAGTATTTCCCGCTAAATCATACGCCTGAACGATGACTGATGATTGCTGACCAACAGCAAGGTTTTGCGGTGACATTTGGACCTTAATATCCATAGCCAGACCGTGAGTCACCGTTACTGAAGCGGTCGATATTATTCCCGAATCATCTACAGTAACCGTATGAGAGCCCATTGTCATCGGAGTCCAGTAAACTCTGCCATTTTCTTGGCTCAGGGTCCCAGAACTAACGCTATAATTGGTTATTGGAAGGGTTACGAAGCCTGAGAAACCTAAATTATCGGTACGATAAGAAGCAACCTCGTATCTTTCGCCTGCAATGTATACTTCTTCGTTAGGAATTATCGCAAGAGAGGCTGCTGTCGCATCTGCAGGAATTACCTGAATTGTACCAGTTCCGGATATTGGCCCTGCAGAGACAGTTATATTCCATGTTCCAGGATTAGATGCGTAGTAATATCCAGTATTATTCACGCTCCCATTTTCCACAAACCAAAGTTGGGGACCTGCAAGGTTTGACTCCATTGAATATCCGTTTATGTCTACCAATACCGGATTCATTTGTAATGGCGACCCGCTTCTGACCACAATATTTTCATCAAAAATGAACTGATGTGGAGAGCCTGCAACAACTTCAACTATTGCTGTAGCCTCCATTTGGTATAATCTGGCAGTTAATTGATAAAACCCGATATCGAGTGGAATCCAGACAGGATTACCCTGCCCAAAATATTCTCCATCAATACTCCAAGCAGCCTGATCAGTTGGCTTCGGATTACCCCTCGCGTCTAAAAGATTGGCAGTAAGTACATTATTCTGTAGAACTTGACCTGTAGAAATCGAAATATCAATCGATTGCCCAATGCCCGGCGTGACAGTGATGTTGAATTCATCAGTCAGATTGGTATGTCTTGCTTGTATGGTGATCACGCCTGAATTCCATGGATAGAATGTTCCTTCATTGGTTATGGTTCCATTTGTGGATGACCAAATTATGTTTCCAGCCACTTCGCTATTTACCGAGTCATATAGTTTAGCGGAGAATGTAACAACTTCATCTGCACTAATAATGAAAACTGGTGAAGTTATTTGCACTCTAACTGCTGAACTACTGGGGCTGACAATCTTTTCATCGAACAATTCTTCCGCTTCCATGTTCATCGGCATTGTACTGAATAACATCAGTGCAATCATACAAACAGTTAGCAGTTTTCTCAACATTGATTCACTTCCACTTAATCAGTCCATTCAGTCCAGTCATCAGAACCTGTATCACGGTAGTACCAAACGCCATCCTCTGTTTGACCCCACTCTGTTCCATCTTCATCGACTCTATAATCAGCCATCCAACTAGTATCCTCTTCCCCGGTTTCTGTTGATTCCTCTACTGCAGGCTCTGGTTCAGGAGTTGGTGGTTGAGCCGGTGGGGTAGGAACTGTTGGAGCTTGAGAAATCCTCGGTTGAGAGAAATCTTTGTTAGTTGGCGTTTCAGAGGAATCTTGGTAAAAATCGTCGTCATCATCTTCATCGTAATAATCCTCGTCGCCACGTAAAAGTCTGATGACAAAGACTAGTAGTGCAATCACTATCAATCCAACCAATCCAGCACCAGCATAGTAGAGCGGCCCACCTGCAGCAAAGAAGCCTGCCAGGTTGCCTTCCACATTGTAAGTAAAAGTCTCAGTTATTGAACCAATTACAATAGTTGCTGAATGTTCTCCCTCATCTAGAGTAGAAAGTTCCCACACGCCGCCTCCTAGATATTTCACATCGCCTCTATCTGTTGTATCAATTCTTGCTGAATTCGGCACCGCAATAACGTTCCAATATTGATCGTACGCCGAAATTTCAACAATTATAGAATCTAACTGTTCTAACTGGGTCGTGCTAATATTAGACTTTATATTCTTTACAACTCCAAGAGGGAAGACATCAACATAAACAGATTTTGAGAGGCCCAGATATTCCGCGCTTATAGTATAATTACCAGCAGATCTTCCATTGAATCGATAGAATGCATCCTCTGTAGTACCATTAATATTGAAAGAGGGACCATTGTTTTCAAGCCATGCTACTGGTTGAGGAAATTCATTACCGTCTGCATCAATTCCTGTCACTAGTAAATCAATAAAGCCCCCTGCATCTTGAGTTGTAGCAGACTGCTGCACAATGAGGTCTATTGGCATACCAAACATCACTGAAATATCATATTCTGTTGATAGGTTAAACCCTCTATCATTTATTAGATATACTGAAATCTTCCAATCTCCAACCAAGGAAGCCTGCCAAACAAATCCGTTTTGCAACATAATATCTGAGATATCAGTAACTTGGCCTGTTGCTATTTGTTCTAGCAACCATGTCGGTTGACTATTCTGAATATTATTTCCATTGCTGTCTTCAGTTGTATAACTGAATTGAACAAAGTCGTCAGATGTTATCTGGTTTAATTCAGAATCATCAAAGTTGAAGCCATTACTATCAACTGCAATCACTTCAAAATAATTTATATCGCCAACTGATACATATACCGTAAATTTCTCAGATATTACGGTGCTCAATTCTGTATGCTCAACATGGATAGTGTAAGGAATCGATGAGGCCATTGTTGGTGAAAAACTAATCTGTTGCGAGTAGGTATCGCTCAAGATTGCTAAATCTGAAAATTCCGGGTGGAAAAATGACCAGTTTCCGTTTATTATCCACTGATTGCCCTTGACATCTTTGCCTTTTATAGAAGCAGAAACTTCTTGATCAGTAGTAATCGAAAAGGTCTGATCGTTAGATATCTCATCGCCTATGATAATCTCTAATTCGTGGATGATTCCTCTAAGAACAAATACTGTGATTGTATCAGTGTACCCTTCATAGGTAGCGGTTATTGTCTTGGTACCTTGCAATTTCGGTGACCAAATGGCAGGATTACCAAGGGTAATATCACCGTCTGCATATGAAGTCCAATTTTCTGCAGGTAGTAAGACGTCCAGGCGATTTCCACGAACATCTATTCTTGTTGTGTTTAGATACAGCACATCATCTGCGGTAACCGTAGAGTTGGAACTTGATAATTCAAATGCACTTATCGCGCCATGGGTAACATTAACAAATGTACTTGCCATTAAATTAAACTCTGAAATGAAATTTATCTCCCACTGTCCAATTAAGTCCCCGGTATAAGTTCCAATTGCAACCTGAGTTGCAGGAGGCAATGAATGAGGTGTCTGGATGACTGCTGGAGAAAACTCGCCACTTGGTAAATTAACAGTTAGAGACCCTACTTCATCGAACCAAACCACATTATTGAACTGGTCGAAGGCAGAACCGAATAAGTCACATTGAGTGTCTGCTTGGATAATATCAGCACAACCAGAGATTTCAATCAATACAGGGGTTCCTGGTAAGACATTTACTTCGAGTATTTCTTGAAGACTGTTTGGCCCTGAAACCCATTCAGCGGTTATTGTATGAAGGCCAGCAGAATAAGGCGTGAATAGACCATTAGAGTCTATGGTTCCGTTACTCGATGTAAAAGATATTACTTCACTGGTGACTAAGTTTCCGTGTTGATCTATGGCATAAGAATAAACTTCTAAATCATCATCTGCAGACATTTCGATATAATCCAAATCAGATGTTTGACTAAATGATGCTTGGATTTCTACGGGCATCCCGGGGTCGATTTGCATGATATAGTCAGTGCATATTACACCAAAGCATCCAGTTATTGTGTGAATTCCAGAGGTAGTCGGAGATAGACTTGCTATTGTTGTACCAATTGAAGTGATTGACCCAGTGGTTGTTTCCCATTCTATCTCAGCACCGGCTTGGAAATCACTAGCAATAATTTGCCCGTTTGAGTCATACCCATCAATGTTGAAGGTGTAAGTACCGTCTGCATCGAAGATATTAGTCTGTGTTGATATGTTCATACTTGCCACATTTGTGTGGGTTAGAGACCAAGCAGGTTGCCTTTTAGACTGGATAGCTTCGCTAGAGAAAACAGATACAAATCCATCAAAATTGCCTCCAGTACTTATTGGTGTACCTCTGATAAGGTATGTCATTACATCACCAATGGAATCAACATCTTGAGCAACCTCGAAAGATAATATTTGATCTGTAGTAGTGTAAGACTTAACGTCAATAGGCTGGGATACATAGTCAACTCCTGGTTGTAGTCCGGGATTGGTACCAGTGTTATTCCATGTCAAAGACATTTCATCCCAGCCTGAGAATAATAACTCATGCACTGAAAATTCAACTTGATATGCTCCACCAGTTAAATCCCATCCATCTACTTGAAATTCTAAATTTATCGAGTGAATATTTTGGGTGTTACTATCAAGTGGTAATTGACTTGAATCAACTGAAATAATTGCTGCACAAACCGAACCTGCAGTGTTTTGACAACCGCCGCCGATTTCGAGGGTCTGAGAATTACCATAATTGGTTCCTGGGAAGGCGTCTGTTATCCACATATCCCTGACATTTGGATGGCCAATATCAATGATTTCACTTGAATCACTGAAGTTATACGAAAGGGTTCCATCATTGTTATCGTTATGGTCAGGATCACCCAAAGAAAACATCCACCGGTTTGATGAAGGCCCGGGTATGGATTGATTGTAACCTTGGACCCACCACTCGTAAGACTCACCTTTTTCTAATATCGTGGTATTATATGAGCTACCCAAAAAACCAGGGTCAAATAACGAATCAAAAATACTAACACCTGATTCGGATTTTACATACAACTTGTAAGATGTTGCTGAAGGAAGAGTCACCCATTGGAGTTCAACTGAATCAGAGCTGGATACCGGCATTGTGCTACTATTGTAGAGTATTGTGCCATCTGTAGGAGAAATCAAAGTCGGCTGATTTGGAGGTGTGTTTAAATTAAAATTATTGATATAGATTAATCTCAAATTCGGTTTCACACCTGTTAATGTCTCGGAAGAGTGGAATTGAACAAAATTTGATTGTCCCGCAACAGCAGTGAGTTTGAATGACATCGAATAATTGCTGGTAAAGAAGTTGTTCTGACCAAGATTCAACAAGTCCCATTCTATTATTCCGGAACTGCTTGAATCGAGAGTAGTACGTGATAATTCTGAAGTTGCACAGGATGGTTTGTTTGTGTTAGTTATGGTGTTTTCATCGAATGAATCGCACACAAATAATGCAATTGACATAGGACTTTGGCCGATTGAGTTTACATCCAAATCTAATTCCAATTCCATGGAGATTGGTGTAGCCGTAGGTATGAAGTACAGGTCGGAAAAATCGTATTCGAAATAAGTTTCAAACACACCACCTGTAGCCTGATCTGTACCAATACCCAAAAATGGTGAGTCTCCGAGGTTTTGGTTAATATTGGAATCTGTCGAAGAATCACTTACATTAGGGACATCCCCAGTTGTCTCAAATACCGAACCTCTTGAAAGTTCCAATGTATAATTTTCAATTCCGTCAAATGCTGATTGGGTGGTAGGGACCCTATACTGGAATAATGGAGAGTAAGTTCCGAGTCGATGGCCTTGATCGACCCTAACTCGCCAGTATTGCCATTGGTCGCTTGTATCCGAAATGATACTATTTATGTCTGAATAATTGAAGATATTTTGGTTTGGATCCCATGTATAATCTTGATTAATTGCTGTGTTATTTATGCATGATAACCACCTTATCTCATTCCCGTGACACAGAGTTATACTAGTGTGATTAGATATTGGTTGAGAAATCTCAAAATTCACATATTCGGCACCTGACAACATTGCAGAAGATTGGTTCCATAATATTGAATTATTTGATGGATTGATTTGGGAGATTGACGGAGGTAACCAAGGTTGAGTCGTTTGATATTCGATAACTAACTTAGGACGTAGGTTAATGATTGGATGTTCACTATCAGCAAACAAATAATTTCCATTAACCGCACCTCCAACTGAGTTGATAATTTCTGGCTGAAGTAATATGTTTGCAGTGTCTTGGTTTGAAGCAATTGTCATTTGAACGATTCTTGTTACATTCCAAACATGTTCTCCTACTGTGTCGACAAAAATCATTGAATCCGGTAATTCAGAATCTGCTCCTCTGAGTGCACCACTGCTGAGCCATTGCTGACCTACAGTTGCGTTTTCCCAAGTAGAGTTTTCATCCCATTCTGTCAACATTCTAGAAGCGGAGATATCGACATCACCAGAGCCGCTTAGAGCAGTTAACTTCAATTCTGCATTAGTTATCTCATAAACACTTGGTAGATTTAGGTTTGAGAAATTAAAACTTATGATTGAAGTTGAAGCAGACCGATTAACATTCAATGTGGAGCTATTACCAATTCTCAGACCTGTTGAATCATCACTTTGATATGGAGTTCCTTCATCAAGATAGATATCAGTCGTTGATGAAGGATAATTTAATTGAGGGTACATACTACCGTCTTGAATGGTTAGACTTGCGCTAATAGAAGACAACTCTTGACCCATTTGTATCGGTATCAAGTATGTTGAAGAATTACTTCTTTTACCGTACACTCCGGACTCTATCGGTTGAACCATCCAAGTTATTTCGGTGTTGAAATCTATGTCTTGGTCAGGAACAAATGATGATGTATTAAGATCAAACAAGTGCGGTTCGAGTCTTGAATCAAAAATTAATTCTCCTTCCATATCATTATCATTGTCGAGTTGAACGAAAATTCTCCATGCATCAGCATTGATAGAACTAGTTGAAGGCAAGGCCCATGAGAACTCTGGTCTAGTTTCGGGTAGGACTGCATGTGATGTTTGATTGAAATAAATTTGACCATCGATTGGTGTTATTGCTTCGGCAGTTTCAGCCCCGATAGTTCTCTGTCCTTCGACCCAAGTCAGGTTAATCTTGGGTTTTAATTGAGAATTTTCTGAAGAGTAAAATTTAGCGACATCGCCGATTTGATCTGAATCACTGTATATCATCAGAGACAGGGAGCTCTCACCTTGAGCAATAGCAGATTGTGCAATCTCGGTAATATCCCAATCGTTAGTTCCTGATTGAGACATAATTATGTCATAAGGACGTGATATGTCAGTCCCAATACCTCTGCCTCCGAGTCGATTCCAAGTATTGGTTGAGTTAAACTGTAAATTAGAAGCACTATCATCCCATGGCACGATTACCTTCCGCACACCAAGGCGAATACTAGAGCCAAAGATACTATAATGTTCCAAAGATAATGTTGCTGACATTACCGTAGCGTTATCGGGAACCATGTCTGAAGTCATTGGAATAGAAATAAGAATTGAAGAATTAGTTCCATCAGCCAGCATACCTACATCTAAGACATTATCATAAATTGCTGAGTTGCTCGATGCTGAATTACTGTCAGTGATTGCTGTGTCGATAAAATTCGGCAAAACTTCATTTGAAAATGCACTACCATGGTGATATTCCGTAGAGAATGAATTACTTGAAATCATGTTGTAATTGAAGTCTGGTTGGTAAAAGGTGTATACTTGTGACCAATCACCTAATTGGTAACTGTTTGATAGACCTCTGACTCTCCAATACCAGCGTTCTCCCACATCTAACGGTGTTTGAAGTTCATACACACACTGGTTAACATCAAAACCGATATCATTCCACGAAACCATAGTTCGCTTGTCAATAGAATTGAAAGTATCGGTTGAATCTATTTCTAACGCCCAGCCAATCACAGGCATAGGGTTGTTGTGTGCCCAAGTCAGATTTTCTATTGACGCAGACTCAAGAGTTGAGTTGTTCTTGTAAATCCATTCACCATTAGACGGGCTTAGGGCACTAGGAGGAATGGGTTTTTGATTGGAACCCAATGTGAAAATTATCTCTAATTCTGGCTGGAGTTGCAAGTTTTGATTCAATGGTGAATTGAACAGCACATTGGATGAAGAAGAGGCATCCGGCATTAATTCGAACAAGAAACTCACACTATTTCCATCTCTCATTGAATTCTGCACTGCGCTTGTTACGTTAATTTGACTACAGCAATTTGATGCAACAGAAAAATTTGTCAACAAACCAACCCTATCGACACTTGACGATGCGCCTGGTGAATTCCAAGGCACACCGTTGGATGATTCAAGCCAGGTCACCTCTTGTTCGCTCCAATTATTGTCTGCTAATTCCCAAATACCCACGTCAAAAGGACTTCCCGAGGACGATGATACTGAAATGTTGAGGTTTGAAGATATTACTGCATAAGAATCTGGAAGTTGATAGTTTTGTAGCCCTATTCCTAATAATGCATTGTAAGAGTTTGCTACATACAGATACGGATAGCCGTATGAGTTTGTATTTGGAGAACTACCGGAAATGGAACTGTACCTAAATCCAGGCACTGATTCAAGGTTGGGATCCAAAGAATTGTTAATCACAAATCTAAATACATCTCCTCCTAACCATTCTGATTCTAATGTTGATATGAAAAATGAGGCATACTGCCAGGCTCCTACCCTGCCATCCGAATCGATTAGTTTTACTCTCCAGTGATATGACTGTCCTTTGTTTAGTTGGTTGGATGTGGAAAAAGTATAATTTTCAGAGATTAATCCAGATGCTGGAACATTATTTTGACTATCGTAATCAAATGATATATCTCGGAACAATTCATCTGTGGATAACTGCATCATGTATTCCATTATGTCACCAGTAGATGATTGCCATTCTAGAGAGGGGGTTGTATCACCGGTTATGTTATCGTTTACTATATCCCAAACGGGTTCCATGTCTAATGGTTTAATAATTTCAACACCCGGAGAAGTTTGATTATTTGTCCAAGAATAGGTGATGTTTAATCTTGGCCCACTGCCGAGGCCTCCAATGTAATTAGCGGAGGCGAATTTGATTTCTTCAAGAAATGATGGACTAGAATCTCCCGGAACTGTGCCAGTCAGAGAAAAGCTTAGTGGTGAGTTGTCTGACACGTCCAAATGCTCTTGGATTGAATTTTGAATATCAAAATTAAACAAGTCTGACACTGCATTTGAATCTACATTCGTAACTTCTGATGCACCGATGTCGTCCAGGCCGCCGTTACTCCAGGGTTGGCCTATTCTGCCATAATTCCATGTCGCCTCATCTTCAGACCACAAGTTGTGAACGATTGGGTGTAGTGAGAGTGTAGGCCCGCTCGAGGTTACCGAGATTCGCTCTAAATCTAGTAATGCAGAATTAACTGTAGCATTTGTATGGATACCGAGTAGATTAAGATTGAGTTTTATTAGGCTAACTTTGTTATGGTTAACATCATTTGATACATACATGTACTCGTCTTGACCATGTCCTTGTATGGCTAAAGAATCAATATATGTGTCACCAAATAGATTATGCCCCATTAAATTAAATTCACTTTGATTAAGACTAATTGTTGCCGTGCCATCATTATTGTTCACAACATTATAATCTGGTAAAAAGAAGTGCCCAGTAGACCACTCTGATATCTTTGAGGTATTATCAATTGACCTTACTCTAAAGTAAATTACTGATGATAAGGGGAACGATTCTGAAAGTGGTATGTCATAATAACCACTTGTACCTGTAAGTATAAATTGATTGATTTCTGTAGAATATATCCATTGCAAATCAGAGTCGTTTCTGAAATCATCTGATAGAGAAAACTGAAACTGCACATCCGACCCATTCAAGTTGTCAAATTTTATTCTTGGATTTGTGTCTGCTGACATAATAAAATCGTCAGTCATTAGGGCTGAGCCACTTGAGGCAAAGGTTTGTTCCACATATCCGCCGTTGTCATGGGAGCCTTGAGAACTGGAGATAATTAATTCTGGGTGATATGAAATTGTTGCATTATTTGACTTAGCACAACTTAATTCGCCACCTACTGCAGATAGAACAAAATCAAATTTGTTCCTACCTAAGTCAAGACTAGATTGTACTTGCTTGGTTACATTAACTTCGTAGGAATATGTGTTTAAGTTGACCAAGGTGTTTTCTGAAGGGACATCCCAGTCATATCGATCCATGTCACCTTCTATTCCAGCAACTTGCCACGGTATAGAGTCCGTTATTTCATTCCAAGTGACATCCGATGAGCCAAAGTTAGCAATGACTGTGGCAGCATAAATCCTAGGTGCTTGACTTGGCGAGGTTTGACTTATAACCTCACAATTCAGTTCTAGTTTAGCATCGAGAATTAAGTCATTAGATGCTGACAGGTTATTGGAAAATCGATAAAGAGACCTGTATTCATGACCTTGTGTATCGATTCCAATTAGATTGTTCGGAGATGTTGCAAAGTTTGAGTTAGGAAACTGAGAAGAAATGTGAAGTTCAGTGTTGACAGAATAAGAAAAACTTGAATGAGAACTAACTGGGAAATCCAACTCTTCTTGATAGTTATTTTCTGTAACGATAATTTCACTGAAAATAAACAAAAAAACAATGAAAATTGCAGTAATTGCTTGACGTTTTTCGGACGCGTACGGCATGGGACTCAACCACGAGACACAGTCTCCTTTTACTGTCTTTTCCCTTGGTTGTATTTCTATTCCCAATTAAGCATTGGATTCAATTTGTAAAATCCCCCTAAATCAATCATAATGTTGAAGGGCGTTCGGCAACTTCATTGACCTATGAGCGAGTTGTGGGTAGAGAAACATAGACCCCGCTCAGTTAGCGAGATTAGAGGACAGCCTGCAGTAGTCCAGCGTTTAGCAATTTATGCAGAGAAAAAACAATTCCCACATCTCCTCTTTGCTGGGCCGCCAGGTACTGGAAAAACCACTGCGGCAATGGCTCTGACTAAGGATGTTTTTGGGGGCAACTACAAAGAAAATCTACTAGAAATGAATGCATCTGATGAAAGAAAACTAGAAAGCATCAGAACTAAGGTAAAACAATTCGCACGAACTAGTCCTTATGGTGGTGCAGCATTCAAGATTATCTTCCTAGATGAGGCTGATGCCCTTACCAATGACGCCCAAGGTGCCTTGAGAAGAATTATGGAACAGTATGCTGAGACTTGTAGATTTATCTTGTCTTGCAATTACTCTTCGAAGATTATTGAACCGATACAATCTCGATGTGCAGTATTCAGGTTTAGACCATTGGCTGATTCTGATGTGAATCAACAAGTACACCATGTTGCAAAAATAGAAAATGTCAATCTTGCTGATGATGCTGCGGAAGCCCTAACGCGAATTAGCCAAGGAGATTTGAGAAAAGCTCTCACTGCGCTTCAAGTATCTGCTGCCTTAAGTAGCGATGTTACTAGGGAATTAATCTATGAAACTTCAGCAACTGCACCCCCCGAAAGCTTACATCAATACCTCAAAGCATGCCGGGACGATGGATTTCATGCTGCCAGAAGAAGGCTTAGAGAACTACTAGACAAATACGGTTTAGCGGGAACTGATTTTGTTAACCAACTTCATAGAGAGTTATATTCCGCTGATTTTTTGAGCGAGGAATCCAAACTTGATTTGACTGAATGGATGGCTGAAGTCGATTATCGATTAGTCGAAGGTGGGGGAGAACAAATTCAATTAGATGCTTTAACGGCTAGATTGGTGACCCACCTGAAGTGATAGATAGATTCACTTTTACTTTTACTTTACCCGTTGGAAAAAACTGCTACTACCTGAAACCGACAAATTATGCTTGATGGGACCTGAAAGCATACTCAATGCACTTTGTTGGACGCCACTTGCCGCACCAATTAGAGCAATTCGCACGCAAAGAATCAACCGAATAGCGAGAGAGAACTATGACAAAAGAAAAATTGACAACCTAATCGATAAGATTGTCGTAAATTACGGAGACTTACTCTCCTGAGTCAGTAGATTCTACCGCCTCTACGACGACAAGTTTCCATTTGTATACTCGCTCGTTTTCCCACGGGTCTCCGTCTTCAGTAATGGTTACCAGAATGTCATGGCTACCTACTGCCAAATCTGAGCCAAGATTGATAGCAAACGGTTGATCTTTACTGTGCGGCACTAAATTAGGGGCTGAGGAATTGTCGGTCATAGTAGCGTTTGTGATTCTATCAGAATTATTGGCCCAATAATATTCATCGCTAGCCAGCTCGGTAACCACCGATTGGTGAGTCAACTCAACTGTTACTTCAGCGCCATCAGAATTCACATTGTCTGCTAAAGCGAATAATAGCCAAACTTCTCCTTCTAATCTACCATCATTTTCAACTTCCCACTCAATAATTCCATCTTTGCTAGAGTCCTCATTGAAAAGCAAAACACCCTCATCGTCCGTGGCGATAGCCCAGTGGCTTGCAAGCTTTGGAGCAACAATATCCCCCATCGGAGGGTTTACCAGCAAAAATGACATTGCTAAGAATGTGAAAGTATGAAGGAAACCTGCCTTGAACCAAGTGCCTTTGCCATAATATTCTTGAAAAGATTTAGGCATCACCATCCGATGTACTTGCGGAATCAAAATTATCGCACTCAGTGGCATTAGGTAAAGAATGTCAGACTTTTCTGGCGAGGTATTTGGCATCAAGACATATCGCATCATCAGCGATACAACTACTGAAAATGCGATTACTAACCACATTGAAGCAGTGTCTGCTTTCTCTTTGCTAACATGCTTTACAGGATCAAATGGTTCAATTCCAAGACTGGGTCCACTTCTCCTAACCTTCCGTTCTTCGCTGGCTGCACCGGCACGCTGTTTGCGTTCCGCCGCTGCTGCCGCCATAGCGGTTTGAAGGTCGACCATACCCATGCGGAAGACTGGGAGTGCATGAATGCTACGGATGGAAATAACTGTTATTTTTCGATTAGGATTCTATCCATGTCATCCGCATTATTCAAAGAGTGTAGCCTTCACGACTGGCTAAGCCGGGGTGGCGTAGTTGGTAGCGCGTCGGACTCATAGGGCAGCCTACAAGGCATTCGTATGACGTGCAACCCTTGCGGTGTCTGAGACATCCGAAGGTCGCGGGTTCAAGCCCCGCTCCCGGCACCATAACCATGACTCTACAACATATGGTGCGGGAGATAGAGTACTATAATTACAAACAAACTTCACACATCTAGCGATATGTTCACTCCCCGCTCCCGGCACCATTTAATTCAGCAATGAGATACAATAGAATTCAATTCATGAAAAAATCATTGTGAATTATAATCATAACCATTAAATTAGACCACCCGGTCGGACTGACTGGTCTAATGCCTCTAGCACGCTTTGAAACACTCGATGAGTCCCTCAAAGAGAAGATTCTCGATGTTTCTAAACATGAGTTTGCAACGCATGGCTACGAAGGGGCCTCATACAATAAAATCATTAACAAAATTGGTATTTCGAAGGGATCGATGTATTACTACTTCGAAAACAAAGAAGACCTGTTCGTAACTTGTTTTCTAGATGCTTTTACACATGCAACGGGAGGTTTTGGTTTTGATTACGCTTCATTCCCATTTCAGGATGATGAGGAATCATATTGGGATACAATCAAGATTTTTTCATCAAAACAGTGGAATGATGTCCTACAACATCCGTTGTTAATGTCCCTCATGCGACAATTAGCTTCAATGGGTACTGACCACCCCATTTTCCGTAAGTTGAACCTTCTTTGTGAGGGTCTGAGCGAGTATGGCGACATTATGGCTATACTCCAACATGGAGTAGATATTGGGGCGATACGCAACGATATCCCCCTAACGGTTCTCATGCGGATGAGTCAGGAGCATGAAGTCTGGTTGATGCAAGAACTTCAAGAAGAGCGTTTAGATGAACAACAAGTGGTCGACAAATTCTTTGAGATGTTTAAGCAACTATTTGAAACAAAAAGGTGAAACAATGAACAATTTATTGCAAATGAAAAATCTAGAACGACATTATGATACCCCTGCTGGCGCGGTAAAAGCGTTGGATGGCATCTCGATAGAGATTAATGAAGGAGAACGAGTTGTCCTGCTCGGGCCATCTGGTTCGGGCAAAACAACACTGCTGAACTGTCTCTCTGCTCTTGATAGTCCAACAGGAGGAAGTTATACATTCATGGGCAGCGAAGTTCCAAGAAATCACTCAGAACAGATGACATCGTTCAGAAGAGAACATATTGGCTATGTGTTCCAATTTTTTAATCTGCTTCAGGATTTGACAGTTCTAGAAAATATACTGTTAATTCAAGAATTATCCGGAAATAAAGATCCAGAGCGAGCCAGAGAATTATTGAAATTAGTAGGCTTAGAAGCAGAGGTTGAACGATTCCCGGGTGAAATTAGTGGTGGCCAACAACAAAGAGTCGCAATTGCAAGAAGTATCGCAAAGCGACCAAGTCTACTGCTTGGCGATGAGTTAACCGGCAACCTAGATACCGAAACATCTCAAAAAGTAATGACTGCCTTGGTCAAGGCTTGCAAACAGGAAAATATCACTGCAGTCTTTGTTACGCACGATGAGGGATTAACGCAGTATGCTACTAGAGTAATAAGAATTGATAGTGGCAAGATAATTTCAGATGAACAGATAAATTCTGTTGAAGAGAACTGAGGCCTCAATATGTCATCACTTCTAAACAAGCGACTTGCGCGCAGTTTGTGGCGCACTAAATTACGACTATTTGCAGTCGTTTTTATGGTCTCAGTAGGCGTTTTTGCTGGTTTGACATTTGGTGGTTATTCTCACAATTTAGGTGGCATGTATGATACTATGCATAACGATGATGACTCAGGTGCAAACCTAGCGGATTTGTGGATTGATAACCGCAGCACGACATGGAGCGCTGAGGAAGTCGCCGGATTTTGTGATGACTTAGCCACTTCGTGGGATTACGAAGAGTTCGGTTTGGATTCTTGTGAGGGCAGAAATATTGTCCCAGGTGCCATGTTTTACAACATTAGCAATGAAGACAAAATCATCAACTCTCTTTGGCATGGAATCTCTCCAGATGCTAATTCAGATAGAATTTGGATGCCTAAAGGACACACGGACGGACGTTTGGCAGTATCTGCTGACGAGATTGTAATCGATGCTCACGTTGTCGAGCCACTCGACTTATCGATTGGAGATGTCATTACGATTGGTGCGGGTGCAACGAGTGCAGACTTCACCATCGTTGGATATGGTTACCATCCAGTTCATATTTTCATGGCACCAGAGGGCTCGGTTTTTCCGCCCGAATCTGGTGAATATGTGGTAGGATATCTAAGCGAGCTTGGTATGGCCCGTCTAACTGGCAATGAAATAGGTGCAAGCAACACTATTTTACTAGATGTAAATGGTACACCATCTTTTGACTATCCCGATACAAAAGAATACGAAGGAAATGAGATTGACAAAGTAAAATCAATGGTTGATGATTCATTAAACGCTACCCAACTTGACGCCAGAGTAAGAGACAGAGGGCAGAATGAACAAGTCGAAATAATGCGTCAAGATTTAGAGTCCTCAAAAAGAATGGCTACTCCGTTCACAATTATGATTGCCGCTATCGCATCGATAACAATTATTCTCAGTCTACAACGGCTCGTACAGAGTCAAGCCAAGGAAATTGCGGTGCTAAGGACCTTGGGAGTAAAGCGTAAGTCCCTATTGACTGGCTACCTATACGCTCCGGCAATAATTGGATCAATTGGTTGTTTAATAGGATGCTTAATTGGACCATTTGGCATGAATGCAATGCTGGATTTTTATCAAAGTATTATTGGTGTGCCAATAATTGATAGAAAAATACCCCTCTCACTCTATGCAGCTGTTGTCGCTCCAACCATGATTGTAGTTTTTCTATCCGGCATCTTTCCAGCGTTAAAGGCTAGCAGGCTTGAGCCACTCAATGTTTTGAGTGGCCAAAATGAAATGAGAGTGGGTTCCAATATTCTGAGAAAATTGACATCTTGGATGCCGACAACCCTTGGCCTGTCAGTACGCTCCAGTGTTCGAAGACCAATTCGTTTGACAATGACATTCTTGGCGGTTGGTATTTCTCTGATGTTGTTTGGCTCAATCCAGATGATGTCTGCCGGGATTGAGAACACTTTGGTTGGTGGCATTGAGGAGGATCAAAGTTGGGACGCCCAGGTATTCATTGCCGCAGATGGTGAGTATCCGGTGCTAGAATGGGCTGAAAACACCAATTCATCAGCAGAACTGCTGATTGAAATGCCGGTTGGATCTGTTGCTGATCCAGATGACATTGACCGGATTTTTACCGTAATTGGACTTGATAATTACGAAAGCGGAATGCGTTCTGTGAATATACTAGACGGTGCTAAACCATCCCAACAAAACACTGTTCCACAAGTAATGATGGATGAAGGATCGTTACTGTTTTTGGATTGGGAAGTAGGTGATATACAGTCTGTTGAAATCAATGGTGTATCACAAGATGTCGAAATAGTTGGCTCTACAAGAGGAGACTTTGCTAGAACGATGTATTTCCTTAGAGTTGACCTAAGTGAAATCATAGGAATTAACGCTACTTCCGTATATCTAGATTTACCAGATGGCGTCGAAGTGACCAATGAATTGGGTGAAATTTCTGTCGGCATAGTTGAGCGACAAAGTTTGATTAATGGAATTGAAAGTCTAATTGAGCAACAAACTCAAATTTTCCAAGCCATTATGTATCTTGGATTACTATTTACCATAGCAGTTATGCTCAATACAATGATTATGAATGTTGCTGAGAGGGACTTTGAACTCGCTACTTTACGAGTACTTGGTGCCTCAACAAAACGGCTTGGTGCTATGTTGTTATTTGAAAGTCTATTGATTGGGATAATCGGCGGTATCGTGGGCGTACTATTCGCTTATGGTGGCGCCATTGGACTTGCTGCTTCATTCTCCTCATGGCAATTTTATGTTCCAGTTGTAATTGTTCCAAGCGTTGCTTATCAGTTGATGGCTGGAGTCATCATTATCGCCGTTGCAATGACGCCAATTGGTGTGTTGAGATTACGCCGTATGGACTTGGTTGAAAAGGTCAAAGACCTATCTCAATGAAGCGAACTCTTGATGAGCCGCCAATTCATGGAAGCATCATGGTCGATATCCCTGATATTGGACACAGAGTCCAAATCGAAGTAGACGGCCACAACGGAAAAACTACTCATGAAGGAGTCATCCTACATCCTGCTGCCCCAAACCATGTCACTGTTAAATTAGTTAATGGCTACAATGCCAGTTACAATATAGATGAAATTCTGTCAATCGAAATCATTGGAAGAATACCTGAAGATTTGGCCGATGACGCTAATGAAGTCTCATTCAATGACCAACTTCCACGTGTTAGAATTATCCACACTGGTGGCACTATTGCCTCGAAAGTTGACTACAAAACCGGAGCAGTGGTGGCTAAGTTTGAACCCGAGGAGCTTGTAGGTGAAATTCCCGAACTAGCTCAAATAGCCAATATCGATGCTGTTAAATTGGGCAATATGTTTAGTGATGACATTAGATGTCAGCACTGGAATAAAATGATCGATGCAACCAAACAAGCATTCGATGACGGTTGCGCAGGAGTGGTAATAACTCATGGTACCGACACTTTACACGTTACTTCTGCGGCAATGTGTTTCGCATGGTCTGGGGAAGGAAAGGCACCTCCGGGCAGAATTGCTCTGGTGGGGTCACAGCGATCTTCAGACAGAGGTTCTTCAGACGCAACTGAAAATCTAATCTCCGCCGTATTTTGGGCCGCCAACGGTCCGAAGCCTGGAGCGATTAGGGGTGATGCCGCAGTCGTAGTTATGCATGCATCAAGTCACGACGGTACCTGCGCAATCCAACCCGGAACAGGTGTTAGGAAATTACATTCGACAAGACGAGATGCATTTAGAAATGTCAATAGCCAATCACTCGCATATGTTAGCATCGATGGTGGCAATCCTAGTATTGTCATGGATAGTGTGTACCAACAAGAACTAGATTCTAGCAATGCCGAAATTACCACCACTCCAAGAAAATATTCTGAAAATGTTAGAATAGCCCAATTCATTGCTGGGCCTTACCTCCATGAAGAGGAGATTGAAGCAATTGTTGCTAAAGGACCGCAGGCTATCGTAATTCACGGCACGGGGCTCGGACACTTGCCAATAGATGACCCTGGCAAAGATGCCCCTGAAAACACAAAGGTTTGGCGTGCATTAACTCGATGTGTCAATAGAAATATCCCTGTAGTAATAACTTCACAATGCCTGCACGGACCAATTGACATGAATGTCTATTCCAAAGGTAGAAAGCAACAGGAAATGGGTTTGCTAGGCCATGGCAGTGTGACAACTCCCGACTCAACCATCGTCAAAATACACTACGCATTATCTAACAATAAGGACGTAGCAAAAATACTCAGCCAAAATCTGTGCGGAGAAAATCTTAATGTTCTGAGAGAGTGATTGTAATGTCAGACAAATCCAATCAAAAACTCGAAGAATTGCGTCACAAGCGTGACCAAGCAAGGTTAGGTGGCGGGCTAAAGAAGCAAGAGGCGATTAGAAAAACCGGTCGCAGTACTGCAAGAGACCGAATCAGTATGCTACTTGACGAGGATTCATTCATTGAAATTGATTCATTTGTCACCCACAGAACCGTTGACCACAACATGTTTCTTCACCAAACCTTAGGCGATGGAGTTGTTGCTGGTCACGGCACCATAGATGGGCGCAGAGTATACTGCTTTGCTCAAGATTTCAGCGTTCACGGAGGTAGCATGGGTGAAACTCATGCGAAAAAGATTGCCAAAATCGTTGAAATGGCTGAACGCGCCAAAGTTCCGATAATAGGAATGTGGGATGGTGGTGGCCAAAGAGCCCATGACGGCGTTTCCGGTTTGGCTGGCACTGGAGAGTTACTCGATAGGTTGGTTCAATGCAGCGGCAGAGTACCAATAATCAGTCTAGTTCTAGGCCCGGTTGTTGGTGTTTCATCCTTAGCCGCAAGTTTAGCAGATTTCACGATTTTAGGTGAAGAACACGGACAACTTTTCCTGTCATCGCCGCTAGAAACTCCAGAGGTTATTGACGGCGAAATTGATGCTGCTGGACTTGGCGGAGCAAGTTTGCACGCTTCACGCTCAGGTATTGCTTGTTTAATCGCTGATGATGATGAAGATGCATGTGAGATGGCAGCTGAAATCTTAGGTTTCTTACCAGACCATAATGGAGCAATTGCACCATTCATTGAAACTGCGGACCCTGTTGACAGACTCAACCCTGATCTTGAAGCATTGGTACCTGATAACCCAAATCGACCATATGACATGGTAAAGGTGGTTGAGGAAATCGTTGACGATGGACACTTTATGGAGTTGTTTGATTCATATGCTGATAATATCATCATTGGCTTTGCCAGACTTGGGGGTAGAACTGTCGGAGTGATTGGCAACCAGCCAAAGGTACTAGCTGGCTGTTTAGATATCGATGCATCGATAAAAGCCGCTCGATTCATTAGAACCTGTGATGCATTCAATGTTCCTTTACTTACCTTGGAGGATGTACCGGGATTCCTACCTGGGGTCGTTCAAGAGTGGGGCGGCATAATTAGACATGGAGCCAAATTACTCTTTGCTTATGCTGAGGCTACTGTACCAAAATTGACTTTAGTTACTAGAAAGGCCTACGGCGGGGCTTACCTAGCAATGTCGTGCAAGCACTTACGTAGCGATTACAACATTGCCTGGCCGACAGCCGAACTAGCAGTAATGGGTGCAGAAGGAGCGGTTAACATCATTCACAGAAGAGAAATCAATGCTGCTGAGGATGATGAAAAAGAGAATGTTAGATCTCAGTTAGTTGATGAATACAAGGCTAAGTTTGGCGATCCATATGTTGCCGCAAGAAATGGTTGGCTGGATGATGTTATTGAGCCAAGTGAATCTAGAGTGCGCCTGATTAGAGCTCTTAACATACTGCGTTCAAAGCGTGAATGGAGTCCTCCAAAGAAACATGGAAATATTCCACTTTAATCACTTATTTTGATTAATTCTTGATAGTAATCCGGATGGAGATAAATCTACTCCTAACTCCTCTTCAACTACATCAACTTCCTCATCCACAGTGAAGTTACTGGTATTAACCGGTTCACTGCGCATAGTTCTAAGAAGTATAATTAATATCAAAACCATGATAATCAATCCAAGTACTCCGGCTGCAACCAAAGTGGTTGAGACGGCAAAACCATCATCTTCCTCGGTTTTATCTTCGACTACTGTGACTGTTGAGTTAAAATCAATGATAGTGTATTCAACTACTGCAGAGGTAAAATCTGAATCAAAGATTGACACCCTAACCTGTACAGTTACACTACGATTCACAGGAACTTCCAACATTGTGACACATTCTTTCGAGTTGCCGGAGTCATCTATAATACAGGATGGTTGCAAGTTAGTTTGCGTAATGCCATCGAGAGATATTTCCAAACCGTGGTCTTCAGCGCCATCATTATCAAAAACAGACCACGCCAAAGTTGCCGCAGTTTCATCAATTATGTTGACATTCATCAAAGTCAAAACCGGTAAATCAGGAACACTAACCACTTCAATGTTCAATAATTGTGAAAACGTTGTAGTTCCATCACTAACATTTAACCACTCATTATTCGAATTTCCAAAGAAGTCATTCGGTGGAGAAATAATAATTTGTGATCCTGAAATGATGGCGAAATTAGCTCCTGATGACTGAGATTCAATCTCCCAAGAGAGTTGGTCACCGTCGATATCATAAGCAAAATCCGAAAGATTTAGTGAAATTGTTTCATCTTCAAGCATTGAAATATCCCACATGGAATCATTTGCCATAACAGGGTCATCAATTGGAGCCACCTGAACAGGGATGTCTAAGTCGACGGGTTCTGTTGCACCATCCGTGACTCTGACGTGCAAAACTGTTGCACCATTTGCGTTAGTAAGTGGGGTTAATGTCAATACTCCATCGTAATAAGAAAAGCCAATTGGGCCAGCGGTTCCATCTGTTTGGTCATTTATGGAAGCCATCAATGGCTCACCTTCTGGATCATAGGCATATTCGGTAATATCGACTGCTATTGATTGCCCATCTTCGACTAATGTTTGCATCACTACGTCATCAACCTTCACTACTGGGTCATTATATGGAATTACCACTATCTCCAACATCGTCATAGTTTCATCAATAACCCCTGTTCCATCTGCCCTCAACAAAATATCAACTTCTGCACCAGTGATGAATTCCTCAGTAACTGTATGAGTTACTGTCAATCCTCGATAATCACTGTCTATCTGAATCGAGAAATTATTGATTTGGCCGCCACTTAGAGTTGCTTCAACAATGAAGAGTTCTTGCCCGTCTGGGTCGATACCGATTTCACTAGCTAGAATATATCCGTTACCACGCTCAGGCACTTGGATTACTGGGGCGGGCACAGTTAGTGAAATTGGAGAATCTGTACGTAAGAATGGGTATTCGATTGTCGAAGGAGCACCTTCCACCATAATGGTCATGAATGCAACATGATTACCTGGCGCTAAACCCTCAACATCATAGTCACATTGCGCAGTGCCATTTTCATCCACTGCACCCAAATTTTGGACTAATTTGTTGAACCCACATTCAACGTCTATCTGCCAGTTAGAATCTATGTCTGTGAACTCATCGCCATTCCTTAGTGTCCAATTTGTCGTTAAGGAAAATGTGTCATATCGACCAAATTCATTGGTGTCATTTGGTGACTTGGTTAGATTTTTTATCAACAAAAATTCTGCCTCAAACAGATTTTCTTCGGTGTAAGAATCACTATCGCTGGCAGATGTTGGAGATAACTCTCGATTTAGTGCCGTTCTAAACTCATCGTGTACCCCTCTCAAAGTCAAATCCAGATAAGGTAATACGTGAGAGATTGCATAGTTTATTTGCTCAGATTGAGACATTGAAGCATCGCCATCACCACGGTCATCGCCAAACAAAAAGCCATCGTCGATTTCATCTTGAAACTGATAATGGTCTCCACCTAAAACATGCATCCAGTGCCAGGCAAGTTGCTCTGTAGCAGAGATGACCGGCAAATTGTCTTGACCCCGAGCAATTTCATCGACAGTACCTGTCATGAATAATCCAGTTGCCGGGCTTGCTGGATCGATTTCCCAATCAGTAGGCTTGACATTCTGCCAGCCATTACCGCCGGCCCAACCGGAGAAATCAATACCAAGACCAAACAAAGACCTCGGAGGTTGAATCTCGTCAGACAAGGTTGATTCCGGCCAAAACGGGAACACTGAATAAGCAACTGCGGCGCCAGTCCCATGACCAGAAACACCCCAATGATTCATGTCGACATTGCCAAATGCTGAAGCTATAATGCTGTTTGAACTATTTGTTTGATTCATCAAATTGACTATTGACTCAAGCAATGCCAAAGAATTCTCTACACTCGTTGTTGTATCAGCATCAAAGCCGTTAGTGACTACCACAATAGTTCCTCGCTTGACGATCTCAGCAGTAATTATGCCATAATCATCCTCAGTTTCCCCTTCATCACCGAAAAATACCGTGAAAGGAAACGGACCATTACCGGCCATAACCGTATCTTCACCTTCATTCATTGCTGGGTAAACAACTCGAACCGTTTTGCCATCAGCACTCAAATCTGCAAAACCTACCGGGAAATCAACCCCAATATGCTGGTTTTTGAATTCCTGCGATTCATCAGGGTGTGCTGAAGAAGGTGATATGAAAAGTATACTAGCTAACAAAACTCCAACTAGAATCAAAGCCTTACCCTTCATTAGACCAGCCCAATCATGCCATTTGACTACTAGGTTATATTTTGTAATTAGTGTTTCATGAGTATGAAGCGAGTACTGACTCCGCAGCAACTAACATAGAAACTAACAGGTCTAAACTGGGAAGTAAATCCGCAACATGTGGAGCCCATAACTGCCTCCAACATTCAAGATGTTGTGCCGATAGTAACCATCTTCCATCAATAATTTCATTTTTCACTGCAGCAACTCTGTCTTCATGTTCCCCTTCAATCAATTGATAACTCGCATTCATGACAAATCCAGTTACTTTGATTCCGCTTGGATTTGTGTCATCATCAAAGTTAATCATTACATCACATACTGTCCCTTCGCCGCTATCTGAGTCATACCAATCATAATTCGTCAAGTCCCTTCTCCCACCAAGATTCAGTACTCTACCGCCCAGTTTTAGCCATGTTCGTGCTGTTGACCGTGCCGCACCGCCACCACCGACAATACCAATTGTTGCACCACCAGCAATGTCAATTCCAAAATACTCAGCAACTCTAGCAACTCCAGAACCGTCAACATTTGTTGACCACCAACCAAATCCATCCCAGCGAAGTGCGTTGACTGATTCAATTAATGATGAATCATTGAAATCTACCACTGCTGGCGACTTTAACTGATGTTTAAGTGGAGAAGTTAGATTCAGCCAGACCTCTTCAGTAAAGGATTTCGTCGGTAAATCTATGTTCAGATTAAAAGGTAAATTTGGTTGAATCTTACTAGGCAACTCATTGGCTAGGCCCTCAAGTGAATGGGTAATTTCTGCAGTGGCTTCGAGTACTTTTTGCATGAGGGCCTTGTTGCGAAATTTTCCAAACGGTGCACCGGTTAGATCCCAGTTTACTGGGTTAGGGATTGACTTAACATATCCCCAAGCCAGTGCATCTTGGATAAACTCTGCAGCAACTAGGTCCGTATGTTTAAGATTGAATTTGGGTGCTGATTTGGATTGACTAGAAACATATTGAGCTACAATATTGATCAAAACTGGCGATAGTGAGTGATTTACCGGATGCCCGGCCACACCGTAGAAGACATCCGCCATGAAAATCCGTCTTTTTCATTGTTTTTGAACTACACCTATAGTAGAACGCGTAGCGAAAACCTTTGAAAACCAGTAACCGATAGTTGTATCATGGCAGGAGTCGGTTTCATCAGCAATCAGTCAGCAGGTAAGGGAGCAATCGCTGCGTTGACCGGTTTATTGGGGCTCTACATGACAGCCGCCATGTGGGTTGAATTTAATGAGGCTCTTGGAGCATTCTTTGGACCGAGTCTAGGTGTGATTGTCGGCACGCTGGTGTTTTTGATTTATCAAGACCGTAAGAATGTAAGCCAATTCTCCAGCAACAAGAACTACAGCACATCGGAGAGAACTACGTTGGTAAGGGACGCTAACGGAAGATACACCCAGGTTGAAACCAATATCGAAAAGGGTCGAAATCCCGTGTTATTCATCGCAATGTTGTACTTCGCAATAGTGCTAATCAGCGAATTCTCTTGGTCTGATTTACTTCTTTGAGGTCTTTTTTTGTCAACTCTGATGGACATCTTTCTAATGAAAGATAATATCAATAAAATAGACCAAGACCCAAAGACCGTTTATTGGATTGTACTTGAAAAGTTGTCCATAGTTCTCTGTCTGATTATTGTTTTTGCTGGTGCATTAGCACTTGACTTGCCATGGTGGGCTGTAGGAGCAATTCTTGGATTCTCCCTAGGACCAATCGTATATGGTCACTATTACTTCATTTACATTCGCCCGATACTGAAAAGACGGGAAGGTTGATGAGGAAAGGGTCAGTGTGAGTAGCAGGTGAAGACATGGGATTGTTTGGAGATTTTCTTGATTTGATTGGGCTAGGCGGCATTACTGGCGTTGATATTCTATTTGCTGCTATGGCAATTGTTGGTACCTTTTTGTTCATAATCTATTTTCTGCTAATTTTAATTGGAGATTTCACCGGTGGATTCTTTGACTTTGAAATGGATGCTGACGGCATATTCCACTTATTTACGATTCAAGGTTTGCTAAGTTTCATCATGATGTTTGGTATTTTCGGTCTATCTGTGTCACAAGCCGATCAGAATGCCTTCGTCGCCATAATTGCCGGAACAATCGCTGGAACATTCTCGATGTATATTGTCGGTAAAGTCTTCCAAATGATGGCGAGCCTAGAGAAGGACAACACGGTCGAACACTCACAAGCAATCGGTGCAAGAGGCACTGTATACCGAACAATTCACCCCGGAAAGACGGGAGAAGTTCAAGTGGAATATCAAGGCGCTCTTAGAACCGAGTCAGCAGTTGCAAAAGATGAAAGTTTGAAACTAGAAACTGGTAAATTCATTGAGGTTGTTGATGTAATCACGGAAAGATTGATTGTTGTTCCACTTGATATCAACAATAAAGATGGCTGAAATTAGCACTTTAAATTTCCAATTCCGGGGGGTCAACCCTCTTATAGGGGTTTGATTTGGTATAGTCATGGTCGCAGAAGCGTTAGCATTAATTGGTATTGCACTATTGGTATTTGTATTGTTAGTTACAATTTACGTTGCAACATCCAGGTATAAATTAGCCCCGTCTGATCAAATTCTAGTTGTCTATGGTAATGTCAAGGACAAAGGGTCCGCCGCTTGTTATCACGGTGGTGGTAAAATTGTCTGGCCTTTAATACAGCATTATGCTTACTTGGACTTGAAACCAATGACCATTTCCATCGACCTTGAACACGCTCTATCACAGCAAAACATCAGAATTAATGTACCATCTACGTTTACTATTGGTATCTCTACACAACCGTCTGTCATGCAAAATGCAGCAGAGCGTCTCCTCGGTTTGGGACAAGCCGCAATCGAGGATATGGCAAAAGAAATTATCTTCGGACAACTTCGTCTTACCGTTGCTTCTCTAACCATCGAGCAAATCAACCAAGACAGAGAAGCTTTCTTGGAAAGAGTATCAACAAACGTAGATACTGAACTTCACAAGATTGGATTGTATCTGATTAACGTTAACATTACAGACATCACTGATGAAGCAGATTATATCAAGTCTATTGGTGCTAAGGCTGCTGCAGTCGCAATCGCTGACGCAACAGTTGACCGAGCAGAGGCTGCTCGTGATGGTGCTGTAGGTAAGGCTGCTGCTGACAGAGACCGAGAGATTGAAGTCGCTAAGGCAGAGGCTGAGGCTGCTAAGGGGCAAAAAGCTGCTAAAGCAGATGAGCGTGTTTTCGTTCAGCAACAAGAAGCACTAGCTGTCGAGGGTGAAAACTTGTCCAGTGCATCAATTGCCTCATACAATGCGGACCTTGCAGAAAAAGAAGCAGAAGCACTACAGCGTTCTGAAGTTGCTAAGCGTAAGGCTCAATCGGAAATTGAGCGAGCCCAGTATGAACTTGAGGGTGAAAGACTACGGGCTGCAGAAATTGCCCGTGAGGAAGTATCTAAGCAACAAATTGAAATTGCTGCAGAAGCAGAGGCAGAGCGCCAACGCAGAATCGCTAAGGGTCAAGCAGATGCTATCTTGGCTCGCTACAACGCTGAAGCAGAAGGTACCAAAGCGGTTCTAGAAGCAAAGGCTGCTGGTTATCTGTCTCTAGTCAAGAGTGCTGGTGGCGATGCAAAGGCCGCTGCAACATTATTGATGGTAGAAAAGATCGAAGATATCGTTGCCCGACAAACCGAAGCTATCTCCAACCTAAAGATAGACAAGATTACTGTATGGGATTCAGGCAGTGGTGGCGAAGGTGGCAGTACCGCAAACTTCGTATCCTCACTAATCAAGTCACTACCGCCAGTGCATGATGTTGCAAAGATGGCTGGAGTTGACCTACCAGACTACCTAGGTAGTATGAAAGAAGAGTGATTCGACTATTGACTAAAGGTGGGTTAATTACCCATCATGAAGTCGATTAGACCGCATCCTTCAAAGACTAAAGCACATGCAATTCGGCTATGGCAACTGACCTTGAGATTGCTAATGCTGCGACTCTAGAACCAATTGAAGCAATTGCATGGAAGTTAGGTATCTCGTCAACAGAGATTATGCCGATGGGTCGTAATGTCGCCAAAATCACATGGGAAGCACTAAAATCTAGAATGAATAAACCTCAAGGAAGCCTAGTATTAGTCACGTCTGTTAATCCAACACCGTTTGGCGAAGGTAAAACCGTAACAACAATCGGACTCACTCAGGCATTATGTCGCATCGGTCAATCTGCGACTTGTGTAATTAGGGAGCCTTCGATGGGCCCCGTATTTGGCATCAAAGGTGGTGCCGCTGGCGGTGGCTACTCTCAAGTCTTACCAATGGAAGACATCAATCTACATTTCACGGGTGATTTGCATGCTGTTACCTCTGCCCACAACCTACTGTCGGCCCTCATTGACAATCATATCAAACATGGCAACGAATGCCGTTTAGATTCGACGAGGATTAGTTGGCCAAGAGTCGTCGATATGAACGATCGTGCCCTTAGAGACGTGGTAGTAGGCATGGGCGGTCCAGCAAACGGCCACTTACGTCAGGACAGGTTTGATATTACAGCCGCAAGTGAAGTAATGGCAATACTAGTTTTGGCCTCCGATTATGCTGACTTAAAGAAGCGGTTGGGAGATATTGTCATTGGCCAATCAGTTGACGGTAATCCAGTTAAAGCCAGTGAGATTGACGCTCAAGGCTCGATGGCGTTACTGCTTCGAAATGCATTCTTACCCAACTTAGTACAAACATTAGAAGGCAATCCTGCATTCATCCATGGTGGACCGTTTGCTAATATCGCCCATGGAAACTCCAGTATCATCGGTGACAAGTTAGCGCTCAGTGCTGCAGATATTGTAGTCACCGAAGCAGGTTTTGGCTCTGACATGGGTGCCGAGAAATTCATGCACATCAAGGCTGCAACATCTAGTAAAAGTCCAGATTGTGTCGTGATGAATGTCACTATTCGTTCGATGAAATTGCATGGTGGCGCATTTGGCAGCCGTGGTGGTTACCGGCCGAGTAAAGAGGAACTGGAAACCGAGAATATCGATGCAGTAGCGATTGGAGCTGCAACAAATCTCGATAGACACATACGCAATATGGCTGGTTTTGGCGTCCCAGTGATTGTTTCAATCAACAAATTTGCTTCAGACACTGACGGAGAAATCAAAGCGCTTAGCGATGCTGCGCATGCCAGTGGTGCTAAGGCTGTGACGATTACCGAAGTTCATGCTAAAGGCGGTCAAGGTGGTGAAGACTTGGCAAAGGCAGTAGTGAAAGCCGTACAAAATCATGTGGCTGCAGGACGTCCATTCACACCACTATTTGTTAATGATGCACCAATAATGGAAAAGGTCGAGGCCATTGCTACCCGTATGTACAAAGCAAAAGATGTACATGTCGAAACTTCTGCTAAAAAGCAACTTGACAAAATAATCTCATGGGGCTACGGTAACCTACCGGTGTGCATGGCTAAAACCCAGTATTCCTTTTCCCATGATGCAGGCAAATTAGGTGCGCCAAGTGATTTTACCTTACCAATTCGAGAGTTTAGACTAAATTCTGGTGCTGGATTTATTGTCGCCATCTTAGGCAATATGATGACTATGCCTGGACTACCAAAGCGACCTGCTGCAATCGACATGGATATGGATGATGACGGTAACCAGACTGGCATCTTCGGGTGAGTTAATGCAAGTTTTGCACCGCGAATCAATGCTTTGGCGACTGCGTATCAACACGGAGGACGACCTATGGTCGCTCGCTAGGTTAGCAAGAACAGGTATGTCACTAGGAATGTTAGGTGAGCGTCGTGATCAAACCACTGCGGGTGAAGAGGGTGGTAGAGCAAAGTCTGCAGAGCGAAAGAAGATGTGGATAAAACTGCGAATTGAAAGTACCGAATATCAGTCTTTTAGTGATGTATTAAGAGTTCATGGAATCATTGAAGAGGCTAAATTTGATACTGGTAGTTATCATACTCACAACATTACTCCGGGTGATGAGATCGAACTGTCATGTTCAACCCCTTTCCTTGAAACTGATAACCAATTGCTCCAGCAAACTGTTGACGCGGCTAAGCAGGTGAAAATTGCCTTGGCCGTCGTGGAAAATGATGAGATTATTCTATTCCACATAACACCGAGGGGCCTCAGAGAATCAACAACATGGACCATGAGAGGCGGTGGAAAACGCATTGATATCAAAGAGTCAAGTGGAGTTGCCAAAGGATTCCGTGAGAAGGTGATTAGCGAGTTGACAGCCTCATTAGGTGATGAAACACCACTGATTTTATGCGGCCCTGGACATGCAAGAGAAGTGATATTGAGTGAAATGAAAAAGCAGGGTGAAACACGGTTCATTTCGTCAATTGGGACATCAATGTCTGGTCGGTCGGGAGCAAACGAAGTTCTACGCGAAGGATTAGCAGGCAATCTGCTTGAAGATTATGCCATATCGAAAGAAATTGCGCTACTTGAGGAAGCCTGGAAACGAATATCTACCAATGGTGCTATCGCATATGGCAAAGATGAACTAAATCGTGCATTAAATGAAGGTGCTATCGAAACATTAGTGATCTCTGCAGACCTACTAAGAGATAATGAAGAGAAAATCAACGGTCAAAGTTGGCAAGATTGGTGTAAAAAACTGACTGAATTTGGTGGCACGATGGTACAATGTTCAACCGATCATGATTCCGGTCAACAACTAATTGGCATGGGTGGAGCAATTGCCTTATTACGGTTCAAAAGTTAGGTGAAATTGTGAAGATTGTTCATTTCTCCGAGTATCAAGAAATTCAGGATTTATCTGTCCTTGATGGTGCTAGATGGTTAATCATTAATCACGAACAACTTGAATCTGCTGCTACGGTGATATTTCACAGTGAATTACTCGACATTCTGGTCGGAGTAGATCACAGAGGTGCTAAAATCACCGATGGTTTGTGGCAAAGAGCGGTCCATTTAATCATGGCAGATTCTAGTTTAGAATGTGTCACAGAAGAGCAATTGAGTCGACGAACAGGAATCACCAAAGTGATTCTAGATGCCCAAGAAAATATCGAACATTATTGCTATTAAATTGGTGGGTCCGGAGGGAATTGAACCCTCGATCTTCGCCTTGTAAGGGCGACGTCATAAACCCCTAGACCACAGACCCAGCCCTCCGTGTGGACTCTCATTATTGAATGCAACGCATGCGTTAACCTCAAAACTAGATGGCAGGACGGGGTATTGAATGGATGAAGATATCCAAGCGGCTGCAGCCCGACTTGTCAGGCGTCTGAAAGAAGGTGGTCACACCATTACTGTGGCCGAATCATGTACTGGCGGATTGCTGGCAAGCGCTTTTACCGACATTGCTGGAGCAAGTAACTGGTTCAATCAGTCATGGGTGACATATTCCAATGATGCGAAGATGGCAGAGTTAAAGGTTGAATTGGACACCTTGGAAAAATATGGTGCTGTGTCCGCCAATGTAGCCATAGAAATGGCCAAAGGAGCATTAGAACAAGCTGGAGCAGATATCGCAATTTCAATCACTGGAATTGCTGGACCAGGCAATGATAGTTCAACAAAGAAGGTCGGTACAGTTTATGTTGGAATCGCCTCCAATACTTGGGCTAATGCTGAGTCAACCCAGATTGGTGGAAATCGTTCAGAAAACAAAATTGGCTTTGTGCATTTCGCCTTACTGACTGCTATTTCACTGTGGGACGAAGCCATGGATAAGGCTGAGGCGAATCGTAAAAAATTAGCTGAAATTGAGGCAGAGAGACAACAGGCAAGAGCAGCATTTGAAGTTGAAAGAGCCAAACGCGAAGCAGCAGCAAAACAATCTGCGCCATGGCAAGATGAGTCTTGGAGTGCAGAAAATACTGATGAAGAGGATGAATCCATCGGTGAAGAAGTCGAGTGGAATTGAAAATCAATTCAACCGATTTGCTTTTGGAGTGGCGACTTTACCAAAATCTATGGCAGCGACATCTGACGATATTGTCAATCTGTTGCGCCACCGAAGAATCATTGCTTCAAGTCAAATTGTCGATAGTTTACGCATGCATTCTGACCCTGCCAAGCTGCTAGACATGGGGGCAAAAATAGATTTTCACAAAGGATTTCTCACCCAAGAAATATTCTCACAACTGAACGAGTTATACCTTAACAACAGTCAAGATTCTAACCTCTCATCAACGCCAAAATTAACCACTAGTGAACCCGCTAATGATCTTGGCAGAGTAATTGCTCCAATTACTGCACCTGAACCACTAGATATCGAATTTAGAAACAATTTACCCGATTGGGATGTGAATGACTACAGTTGTCACGCAGTAGATGCCCCAACCGACATCACGGTTCATTACGACATTACTGGCAAGAGTACAACGGAAGGTAAAATGAATGACATTACGGCTTGCTTCTCCGACCGGCTCAACAAGATACGGGAGATGATTGTAAAAAATTCAAAACTGCCCCGCCGCCCTACTGAAGTAGCACGTTTGCTCAGGGAGGTTCATAGATACCAGGGCTACGAAAATAAAGCCGTAGCGATTGGTTTAGTGAACGAACCAAGGTATACCAAGAATGGTCACTTAATGTGGAGTTTGGAGGACGAAACTGGTGAAATGAACTGTTTGTTAACTAAGCGCCAAGGTGATGATAGGGACAGATTCCAAGAACAGATTATTGAGGCCGGATTGATGCCTGATGATGTCATAGGCGTATCTGGAACATTCAGTCAAAATGGCGATATTTTCTATGTCGATGACCTCCACTTCCCGATGAAAGAAAGACATCAAAAAGCGTCCTCACCATTTGGGGTTAGTGTAGCATTCTTATCAGATATTCACGTTGGCTCGAAAACTTTTCTAGAGGCTCAGTGGCATAAAATGGTACGATGGTTCCATAGTGACCCACTTGCCAAGACCATCAAATATCTGATATTGTCAGGCGATTGTGTCGATGGTGTTGGAATATATCCTGGACAGGACAAAGAGTTGGCAATTCCAGATCTCTTTGGTCAATACTCTGAATTTGCTAGACTCTTAGAATTACTACCAGACTGGGTTGAATGTATTATGCTGCCAGGCAATCACGATGCCGTAAGACCAGCAGAGCCACAGCCAACCTTTGAGAAGGATATTCAACAGGATTACAATACTACCACATTTGTTGGTAACCCGTGTGATTTCTCATTACATGGAGTGAGGTTACTGTCATACCATGGCAAATCAATAGATGACTTTGTTGCTGGCCTAAAGACGGTAACTTATGCTGACCCTGTTGAGGCAATGCGTCAAATGCTCAGAAGACGTCATCTCGCCCCTCAATGGGGGGGTAAAACCCCGTTATCACCAGAACCTGAAGATGGTCTAGTGATCAATGAAGTCCCTGACATCTTCGTCACTGGTCACGTTCACGGCCATGCATGCCTCGACTTCAAAGGGACAACACTAGTTTGTTCAAGTACTTGGCAGGACCAAACCTCATACCAGCGTATGTTAGGTTTCCAACCTAAACCATGTATGTTGACTATCGTTAACCTGCAGAGTCATGCAACTACAGCAATTCCATTCGTGTGATTATTCTAAACCCATGTAGGGTTTTAGATGAAGTAGATTCTTTTCAAACACGATTGGTACACCAGCATTTTCAAATGCAGATAATGATGATTCTCGCGAAGGATTGAATCCGATAAATCTACTTCCTTCAACCTGCATTGATAGGTCCATTTCTGAATCACCAACAGAAACGCAGTCCTTGGCATCAAAGCCCTGCATTTCAAGGATTTTCTGGATAATTGTATCCTTCTTTGTTGCATGTAATCGACACACACCCTCATCTGACAAGGTATCATCGTCATTGAAAACAAAGCCGTTAGCAATCCAATCATCAACCTTCAGCATAGCTGCAATTGATGAGACGAATAAGTCTACACCTGCGCTAACAATGGCAACAAAAACTCCGGATTCCTTTAAATCAGCAACCAACTCTTTTGCCCCAGGCATTAACTTAACGCCAGAATATGAGCGAAATAGTTCGTCACGGTATATTGGATCCTTTATTTCTTTCCACATTTGAATATCTGAGCGCATAAACTCAACATCAGTTAATTCGCCATTAATGAATCTGGTAAGATTGTGAGAGTTATCGGTACCAAAGTTATCATGAAGGGTTTTCCATGAACTCACAGAGTCAACTAATACTCAATCGCAATCGAAAACTACTACCTTCGGAACATTACTCATACCATCGGCTTCGGGTTATCGTACAAAAATACTCGTCATGAGCCACGTAGTTATCACTCAACTATAGCGAGATCAAGTACGCAGTGAGGGGGCCGAAACCCCCTCACTGTCGTCTTGTCTTTACTACCTTAATCTGTTCAGATTGGTTGGTTCCAGCTTAGACCTGTGTAGGACTTCAATACTGCACCTTGTGTTTCGCCTGGTGGGTTGTAGACAATTCTGATAGTTGCATCAACTAGAGGCGTACCATCAGCATCGTGGGTCTTGACATAAATGTCATCACCTGTGCTGAAGGAAGAAATTACCTCATCATCATTTAGCGTAACTACATCACCGAAGGTCACTAATTGATCGCTATTGAATGGCGAGAATCCGTAGACCTGATTCGTGGCGGCTAGGTTAGTTGTCACAGTTACAATTTCATCTGTTGCATTAGTATATGTTACTCTAACTTCCATAGCTTGTGTAGCCAGTACTGTTTGCGCGTGACCAATGGTTATCTTCCAGTGGTCTGTTGCGGTATCACCAGTATCAACGTTACCAATATCAAAGGTTACTCTTGGCACACCCTTAGTATCAGTATCTGCAAGTTGAGCGGCCCAAACATAAACTACACCAGATAGAACAACAGTGATCGCAACCATCAAGATGGTTGCAATTACAGGGCTCACAGCTGATTCATCGTCTGAGATTGTCTTCTCTTCAACAAATTCCTCTTCGTCGTCATCTCTGCGTCCAGCAAGGACAAGAGCACTTACGAATAATCCAGTTAGAGCAACTGCAATGATACTTGGTGCGAAAGAGGCAACAGATAGAGCACCGATGGTAGTTACATCAACTGGCAGAGGTGTGTCTGCAGCCTGCCAAGGCTGTGATGCTTGTATTCCGATGTAACCTTGTTCGGTGTGGCCACAAGTATCAGAATCGCTCCAAGCGACTGATAATTCAGTATCAGCGTTGGTGGTCATCATGTTGTTACACCAGTTCTTATCTTCAAAGGCAGGTCTTCGCTGGGATTGTTGTCCAGACGCATCTTCACCAATTCTACCTGGTTCAGACCACTTACCGAATACTTGGCTGCTTGAAACAGCGTTGTGTGACTCAGGGTTGTCTGATTGGATAGTGTTGGTGAGAGGAGTACACACTGCGCCTACTTCACAAGTAACCACATCTATTTCTACCCAAACCTCTGTTGTTAATTCAGTGATGTAAACTTCCCAGTCATCGATATCTAGTGATTCACCATAGGCAGGTGGGTTGTAGTATCTTGGCAATTCTATCTCGTTGTGTCCATCAGAGTGTAGTGAAACAACTAGCAAGTGGTTGTATGTGTATGGTCCTTGATCGCCACCAGCGTTGATGGTGAAGTCAACTGGCACATAGGTTCCTGGCATGATGTTGTTTACACCGTTGAAGGAGAATCCTTCAGTATCGTCTAGGAAGTAGTCTGGAACATTCTCAGGGACGTTGTCTACCTCAACTGAGAGGGTAACAGACACTGATTGTTGTACATAGTTTGCTTCTGGTAATGCTGTGTAGTTTGGCATGTATGATGGTGCGTCAGCGGTGTCAGACAGAGTTAGTGTCATCTCACAACGTCCGTTAGGGGTTCTTGTTTGATGAATACCACCGTTGTTTAGTTTGTCTTCTTCCCATGGTGCTGCGTTAGTTGTTGCATCTGGAATCAGTGTGAATTCTAGAGTGTCACCGTTGATCGAGGTTTGATAATAGTTTGCTGAGTTACAGGTGTTGGTATCTGTTAGAGTCCATGAAAGGTCTGCATTTAGATGGTCAATATCTGACTTAATTCCAGATAGGTCAAAGGTCAGAGCATCCTGATCGGTTGTATCTTCAACAAGGTCCAATCTGTAGCTACCATCAAGTACACCTTGGAAAGCATTGCTAGAATCAGTTGATTCAACCAATCCCTCAACTGCTATCACTGGAACATCGTTGATCGGTGCCACAGCGAACTGTACCACTACCGGTGCTGCTTCAGTATTCTCTACACCATCATCAGATAGCGTTAGAGTAATATCACAAACACCACCTTCTTCCCAAGCAGTATTCTCTGTGATGACAATCTCATCAACACCGTTTACGTTGGTCTGCAAGGCTACACCGATTTGATCGCATGTAGCAGATGCACCCCAAGTGTAAACTTGGTTAACAGGGGATTGCTCGTTTGCCATATCTCTGATTAAGGAATTTAGTGTATCGTTAGCTACATCACCTAGCGGCTTACTGTAACTTGTGAATCCTTCATCTCTAGAGTTGTATCTTTCAGCACCAGGGGTGTTGTCTAGGTACAGGTATACATTGCCGTTATCACAATCAGGGTCTGCATCAACTCTAGCATCACAAATAACAGGTGCATCATTGATGTTTCTTACTGAGTATGTGATTGTTTCAGAATCAGTTTGTCCGTGGCTGTCAACGACAACAAACTCCATGTCAAAAGAACCAAATTGGTCAGTGAGTGGAGTAATTGTGTAAACGCCTGTAGCTGCAGTTAGGTC
>VMHT01171488.1_pt1 | contig 64894 bp, 63 predicted proteins | sample 4693611 | NCBI WGS metagenome assembly VMHT01 (sample SAMN12280063, study PRJNA550983) | marine metagenome | isolation source: seawater sampled from same location over 5 years 0.02-0.2 micron viral filtrate | place: USA: collected off the coast of southern California halfway between the port... ...
TACATGGTGGTTGGTATTCATTGCATTTACAAAGTGAACTGTTTCTTGATTAAATGGTGCAATACATTTGTTAATAACATACGCTGGATATTTCTTTTCCCACATTGCATCATCTGTATCCATAAGTTTTTCTTTTGTTTTGTTTATCGCTTTGAGATAATCTTTTAATTCATAAGTCATGTTGACTTGGGCCCCTTGATAAAGTATGTTAGGGATATTCTCTCACCTTTAGTAACAGGTGTTACTTCATGTGGTAAATAAGACTTGAATACTATGACACTACCAGGCGTTCTAAAATCTGTAACTGCTTTATTCACTATCAAGTCACCCCCCTCATACTCACCCTCTGATAAGTTTACTAATATAGTCATTTTTGTGTCATAAATTTGGCTTCTAGATTGATCTGAGTGTTCACCATAGTGACCTTGTATATCTGAAGAATATACATTGTGTAGTAAAGTATCCCATCTGTTTAAAGGAAACGTAGTAAAACCAAAAGAGTGATGACAAACGTGAAACCCCATATGAAAAACATCTAGTAAAGCTTCTGGTAAATCTCTCAAGTATATATTCTTTGGTTCTATATTCTTTAGGTACTTACCATCTTTGCTTTTTGCACCCATGTCTTTCTTTTCAACTTTGTAATACCTTTCACTTACAGTTTTGTTTATGTCTTTTATTACATCTGGTTCTAAGAGTGGTGTAGAGTGTGTCCAAAAATCATGTTCATGATACATAATTCACCTCACTTAAATTTACATTGAACTGAAATTTCAGACAAACACGCAAGTAGATTTATCTCTTGGTCTGCTACAAAAGCAGACTTGTATTGGTAATCAGCGATAGTAAGGACAGCATGAGGTATAGTACTATGGTCAATATTATCGTACAGATTATCATAAAGACGGCGAAAAATACGAACAGGATCGTTATCAATATTGTCAACAACCCATTTCCTAAGACCTTTGAAATCGTGTTTTTTGAGTGATTGCATGAGTTCATTTATATTTACCTCTGATATATTAACTAGTATACCAGTATCTATCTTACCAGATGCAGAGTATCTCTGTAGTTCGTTAAGTACTCTTCTCCAATCTGGGAAGTGTTTGTTGATAAGTTCTGCAACTACCCTCATGTCAAAATCTACATCTTCATCATTTAAAATATGAGTCACTCTATCAAAGAACTTCTGTGCAAGTTTAGGTTTCTGACTATTAGGTATCACAAAGTCTACCACACTACAACGAGAGTGGAGTGGGTCTATCAATCTATTCTTAAAATTACAAGTAAGAATAAATCCACAGTTCTTATGAAACTCTTCCATGAAACCACGCAAGGCTGGTTGAGTTGATTGTGGATTTAGATAGTCCGCTTCGTCAAGTATTATATACTTTCTACCACCCTCAAGAGATACAGTAGATGCAAAGTTTTTGATTTTAGTTCTGAGGACATCAATACCAGACTCTTCAGAACCATTTACCATCATAGATGTTGCACCTATTTCATCTAACATCGCTTTCGCAACTGTTGTTTTACCAACACCAGCAGAACCAGACAATATAAGATTAGGTATGTGTTTGTCTTTTACAAACTCAGAGAACGTGTCTTTCAAATCTTTTGGTAAAATACATTCACTAATAGTTACTGGTCGATACTTCTCGACCCATAAAAATGTTTCCATAATATATCACCAAAATCAAACAGAGTATGATGATTCTGGTTCTAATGCAATCCAGTATTCTACTTGTGTATTCTCACTCTTGAAGTGACTAATGTTCTTAGATGATATCGAAACATCATAAGAGCCATCCATGAGTTTTAGATTATCTACTTTGAAGTAGAACTTAAACTGACCATCACTTTGAGTTTCGACATCTAGTGAATAGTTATTTGCAGTATCGTTCTTTTTATCTTTTGCGACTAGTGATGAAACACCATCAGACTTTTCAAGTGTCATATCTGGTGCATTGATAACCGCTGATGCTCTTTTCATTTTAGATAAGTCACCATTACTTAATTTGAATTTTACTTCTTCAGAAGGCATGGTGATACTATTAGTTGGTGTTTGCACAACAGATGGGTCTGAGTAAAAATACTTCAAAGAGTTACTAGGACTTTGTTCTTCTTTGATAGTGACAAACTGTTCATCAAAATCTAGGATTGGATTTTTGAATAATGATAGAGCTGCGAGAAACTCATTCAAGTCGTAGATTGCAAGTTCCTTTGGAAAGGTTTCTTCTACTGTCGCTTTTGCAACTATGTTTTTCATAGAGGACATAGTTAGTAATTCGTTACCCTCTTTAATAACTAGGTTCTGATTTATACTTGCATAATTTTTCAGAACTGATTGTGTGTGTTCACTTAATTTCATAATATCTCCTTATTATATTAACATCCATCTTCAGACTTAATACCTAAGCCATCCAATTCTTTATCACCATTATCAAGGTCATGGTTGTATAACGCCATTATACCATAGTGAATTACTTTTAACAAGTCTTTTCTGTCCTTACCATTCTTTTTTCCATATCGTTGTGCATACTTCATTATGTTACCGATACAGAAACCCTCACCATGTCCACTATCAATCACAAACTCAGTCGCCTGAAAGTTCTTGTGACTATAGTGTTGACCATATGTGTTGTCAATATATTCTTTTAATTCGGTTAGGATATTGTCTTCATTGTATTTGTATTCAATCTCTTTTCTCACCAAGGCCTCCTCCACCTCCACCATAACGATATCTACTACCTCTGATTGTGTGTAGTATTTTTTGTCTTTCCTCTTCAGATGCATCTTTCCAATTGAACATATCTGGAGAAACAATATTTGCATTTGCAGCTAGAGTTCTTCTTTCACCTTCACCATAAAATGGCATCACTGCGTGTTTCAACCAATTGGGAAATATTAGTAATGTTCCAACTTTTGGTTTAAAGTATTCTTCTGCAACAGGGTGTAACTTCCTTAACATATCTTGATTTCTCATATCCCAAATAAAATATGTAAATCCATCTACCTCACCACTACTATCGTTAAACCAAATATTTCCACCCTTATCATCTGGGTCTGGAAGTTCAGATATACACTCTGGAACTTGTAGATATAATATCATAGATAAACCACCAGGCGTTAACACACCATGATCGTGTAGTGGATTATAGTCACCAGAAAAACTATGAACTGTCCATGCTTCAAATGTATCTGCAATACTATCAGCATGACCTATCTGACGTAGATATTCTTTTGATGATGCATCAAGTGTAGATTTAAGAAGTTTTGCATCTTCATCAGAGTAATTTAAAACATCACAATCAAGTTGTGCAGACCTTTCATCTTGACGTATCTGACCCACAAGACCTTTAGCATAACTGTGTTGGAGTTCTGCATTACCTTTTACTTTACCATAGTTCTCGTCTTTAGGTATTAGTTTCTCGTCAATATATTTGTTTATCTTAGTAACAAAATCGTCTGGTAGGTCTACTCTAAACATATGTAAAGCAGCCTTACTACGCAATTGTGTTTTTACTTCATAATTTGATTCCATAATTAACTCTCTTTATCTTTTAGTTTTAACACTTCGTAAATCTTTAATCACTTGTTGTCTTTCTTCATCTGATTTATTCTTCCAATCAAACATCTCTGGTGGTATGACATTTGCATTTGCAGATATTATTCGTCTTTCACCATGACCATAAAAAGGCATTACTGCGTGTTTCAACCAATTAGGAAATATCAACAGACTTCCTACCTTTGGTTTGAAATACTCTTCACCAACTGGATATAACTTTTTTAACATATCTTGATTTCTGTGTTCCCACGAAAAATATGTAAAACCATCTATACTTCCATAATTATCATTTGACCAATAATTCATACTTATGTCATCTGGGTCTGGTAGTTCTCTTACACACTCTGGTACTTTTAGATACAATATCATAGAAAGACCAGCAGGAGTTGCAACACCATGATCGTGTAGTGGATTGTAATCTCCAGCATAACTCAAGATAGACCATGACTCAAAAACATCAACGTGACTATCTCCATGACCTATTTGTCTTAGATACTCTCCACAGACAGTATCAAGTGTAGACTTCAAAAGTTTTACATCTTGATTATCCTCTGTCAAACCAATATCTAAATCTATGCCTGGTGGATGTTTCGAGTCTGCGTTCTGACGTATCACATCTAGGTTTTCTATTTTACCATCAATGAAATTGTTTATCTTATCAACAAAGTCTGGTGGTAAAGTAACGTGTAACATCTGCAATGCGAGTTTGTTTCGCATATCGAAAGAAACTTCAAATTGTTTTTCTTCCATATTAGATGATATCATTTATATCGGTATCAGCAGTTATCTCTGGTTCTTTTTCTCTTTCAAACATATTTTTAAAATGTAAGTCACCACTACTTTTATCTTTTGCAGATGCTCCGAATGGTACTCTAAAGTTTGCAGATAGTGTTCTTCTCTCACCAGCTCCATAGAATGGTGCAACACTATGATTTAACCAAGATGGAAAGATTAAGAACTTACCCTCTTCTGGAACAACATATCTATCTGTTTTTGGTTTGAGAACTAAATGGTCTGCACCAGTATTTGTACCCCAAGTGAAATATGTACAACCATCAGTTGCACCACCATTTGAATGTAGTTTTTTATTATCACCTAGTTTTGCAATTTGGTCAGGCACTATGCAGTAAAGTATAATTGAGAACGCCATGCATTTCTGGTCGTAGGAAACATCATGGTCATGTAGTGGATTATAGTCACCCTCATAACTGTGAACTGTCCACATAGAAAAACAATCAACAGGTGCTTTATCAAATGCATCTGCACCACCATCTAGTGGTATCTGACCAGCATAACTTTTCAGAAATGCACGACCAGCACTTCCTAATAAGTTCATAAGACCTTGAACTGTAGGATGTTCTCTATCTAATGATAGTTGTTGTGATTTTGCTGTTTGTTTAATTTGACCAACTAGATTACCAGAATAGTCTGACATCTTTTCTCTGTGTTCATCAACGTGTGCATTGAGTTCATCTAACATAGTTCTGGGTAAGTTACCCTCTAGAAATGTTATCGCTGGTATTTGATTAATTTTTAAATTAACTTTCTCACTCTCTGCTGGTTCTGGTTTTTCAACTTCATCCATTGATGTTTCACCCATCCAATTTTTTCCAGTTTTTCTAACTTCTTCAATAACCTTTTCTTCTTCTTCTGTTTTTTCTCTGTGTGTAACTTCTACCATAAAAAATTCTCCTTCAAACGAATCGTTCTAATACTTATAAGAACTACTGTAACATAAAAAGGGGTCTGTTGTCAAGACCCCTTTTCTAAAAATATAAAATTACTTGATGTTAATCATACGAGGTTTTTTCTCCTCTGGGATTACTCTTTCAAGTGTGATACGAAGCATACCATCCTTCAACTCACCATCTTTCACAACGACATCATCAGATATAGTAAACTTTCGTGTGAACTGTCTATTTGCGATACCACTATAAATTTTACCCTCGTCACCATCGGTAACATCTTTGATAGATTTTACAGTAAGTACACCTTCGGCTACTTCCACTTCGATATCCTTTTTAGAATACCCAGCAAGTGCCATCTCAATAGTATAGTTATAGTCACCATCCTTTACGATATTGTATGGGGGGAAACCTGTTGAAGTTGCTTGATGGGTTGCATAATCGAATAGTCGATCAAACGTCCTATCGAAACCAACTGCATAAGGTGTGAATAAATTTGTGTCGAATTGCTGAATAGCATTTCTAAGTGTGCTTAAGTTTGTCATTTTATATCTCCTTTATTAAGCAAGATTAATTTATATTAGGATGACCCTTTTGGCATCATCACTATTATATATAAGACTTGAACCCCTAAGATTCAAGTCTCACATAATTTTTTTTGATTAGTAAGGAAGTTCCTCACTATCATCAGTTGGTGCATTTGGGTCTATCCCAGCATCAACTTTTGTATACAAGTCTTTGAAAGACTCTTTTGTTTCGTCATCGAACCTTGCGATACATAGTTCAATCGCCTTCATCTTATCACTAAAGATTGCGAATGCTTTGACTATGTGGTCAAGTCTTCTAGTTGATATCAATTCATCAATACCACCATCAAAGAAAGTTTTTCGAATAACCTCGGCCCATGTGACCAAGTTAGTTGCAAAGTCCTCATCTACTTTACCATATTTTTTCATTGCACCAAGTACAATCTTTTTCTCGACAGCAGTTGTCGCATATGGTTGTTCGATTGTGATTGCGAACCTTTCTAGGAACGCCTCGTTAAGAATGTTAGTACCGATAAATCGTCCATCATCTGAACCTTTACCTTTTGTGTTTGCAGTTGCCATCACATTGAAACCATTCTTTGGAGTAACCCACTTGTTTACTTTTTTGAGGTAAACACCTTTACCCTCAAGAACTGGTTGCAACGCCATCAACTTGTTTGAACCCAAGTCACACTCGTCAAGTAGTAGAGTGCATCCTCTTTCCATCGCCTCAATAACAGGGCCAGGAACGAACTTGGTTTCTCCACTAACGAGTCGAAAACCACCAAGTAAATCATCTTCATCAGTTTCGATAGTGATGTTTACTCTAATGAGTTCTTTTTTCATCTCTGCATGAATCTGTTCGATCATCAGAGTTTTACCATTACCAGACAAACCTGTAACAAACACAGGATAGAACAAACCAGACTTTACAATCTGTTTGATTGTCGAGTGATGACCCCAAGGCACAAAACCTTCGAATGCACTAGGAACTAAATTTTGTGATTCCATATTGGTTGCCACTAAGTTTACTGTAGTCTGAACTTCTGGTTCTGATACTACATTAGTCTGAACAACACTTTGTGTTTCAGACGGAAGTTTGAACTGATTGTAACCTACTTTATAGGTTTTCATAAACCAACCAGCGAGTGGAACTCCTGCTTTCACAGAAGCGTCACGAACACCTTGTTTATCTAGAACGACACCATCACCGAACATATCGACAGCGGCATCAATAAACTTTTGTTTTTGTGGTGAAAAATACATAATATAACCTCTCTAATTAAATTCTCACTATACATACAAGCTACCATGATTCGTTTCAAAAGTCAAGTCTTTTTATGCAACCATTGAAATAAATTTATTTAACATGGGTTTTGCTTTCATTCTGTTATTTGCAGATTTCATAAATGCTCTCTTCAATGCACCTTTGTTTGCACCGACTTCAACATCTAACTCGTCAGATGTTTCTGGAACTTGACCAGGCACTATGTAGAACTCGTCATATCCCTCAGTTGTGCAAACTGCAACATTAGTCTTTTTAACTTCATCTACTATTGACTTGAACTTGACCCAATCTTGAAACTTGTTGATACCAAACTTACTCTCAATAATATCTTTTGGAATGTTACCACCTTTTGTAGAGTTTGCAACAAAGAAACCAACCACGTTCATACCATCAACTCTTTTCTTGAGTAACTTGAGTAATGAGATGGTCTGGTCATTTCTTGTCCAATTTCTAGAATCTTGAGTTATATCAGTTAGTCGATTGTTTGTAACAGGGTCAGTATAAACTGAGTTACCATAACTTCTAAAACCAGCAGTACCCTCGCCATACTCGTCATCTCTTTTTCTAACTATATCAAACTTAGTATTGATATTAACACTGTCACCATCAGTAAGGAATATTGAGTGAACTTTCTGAACACCAGTGTTTTTCTTGAACTGTGGAACTATGTCCATCGCACATACAATCGTATCATTCAGTGGAGTACCACCAAGTCGAGTGCATCGCTCTGGATAAATAGGATATCCTTTTGATGTCCAATCTCTATATCGAACCATAGAGTTTGAGAACATTAAAAGATTGTGCATCATTTTATTCTGTTCATTTTTAGTCATATTACTTGATAACATATTCAACAATCTTGTAGTTTCTGAAATCTTCAAATCACCAACTTTGAACTTTTGTAGTTTAGGTAAATCTTTGATTTTTGAATATTTGTCAGCATATACCCACTCAGTAGAAAATGCATAAACCTCAAAAGGAACTTTTACTCTATTGCAGAAATGTATAATGTTGAATAACTGCTTGAGTGTATTTGTCAAATTCCAAGCCATTGAACCAGACCAATCTAGGAAAAGAACTAGACCATGATTTGTTGCACCAGGCAACGTAGTCACTTTTCTGAATAGGTCATCATTGTACTTGTAAGTATGTAACCGACCCATATCCAAAGTTCCAGTTTTTGAAACTGACGCCCTTGCATATTGGTCTGCAGCTTTCTTCATCTCAAATTCTTTTACCATGTATGAGATAACTTTTTTATTATCTTTGAAGTGGTCATTTAACTCTTGTAGATTTGAGTCGATGTATCTCTGTTCGGAGTTACCACTTGGTTTTGAATATGCTTTGTTGAAAACATTCATAACTGTTTTGTAATCTACTATCACGTTTTTCAAATCAATCTTTGGAATACTTGCATATTGAATTTCTTCAATCTCTTTATCTCTCATCTTTTGAGTTGAGTTGTAACTTGCATCATCAGTAAGACCTCTAATCTCTGGAGCCTCACCACCAGAACCACCTTCTCTTTGAATAGAGTTTGTAATATCTGAACTTGTGGTTTTCTCATCAGTGGTATCTTCAGTTTCTTCACCATCAGAACCATCTGATTTTTCTTCTGAACTCTCATCAGACTCACCATCAGTAGTATCAGAACTATCTGAACTCTCTGACTCAGACTCACCAGACTCCGAACCCTCAGACTCTTCTGACTCTGTAGGTGAAGTGAAAGGATCTTGAAGCATCTCTTTCATTTCTTGTTCACCAGAGTCCTCACCATCACCCATACCATCATCACTAGACTCACCATCACTAGGTGCAGACATGGCACTCATATCGGTCATTGTCTCTTGTGACTCTTGTTGTTCTTTCATAAATGTGTGCAACTCCTCTGCAAGATCTAAAACATCTGCACAAGTCTTTGTTGCGTTAGCCTTTTCGACCCACACCATTTCATCATCAGAGAACTCAACATTTTCGTGATGTTTGAAGTGTAGGTTTATCTTATCAATAAGATTGTAAGAGTTGATATCTTTACCATAAGTTTCAAAGAAGTTATTCTTGATTAACTCTTGATAACCTCTTTTAAAAACTACCTTAGAACCCTTGTACTTATCTTGTATCATTTTCTCTATTCGAACATCTTCTAGGATATTCACAATAGTATGATGTATCTTTCTAGTTTGCGACTCTGTTAGCATATCTAACGTAGTCCAAAATGCATGACCGACCTCATGAAGTGTCATAAGGTCTTGAATGTCTTTTGACATATATTTTAGTATTGGTAAAACTAACTCACGTTTCTTGACATTGAACGAAGCAGTATGTGCCTGTTTATGAACAACGTGAATATCTTCTTCTGCGAACAATTTCGCAAGAACTGTATTGTCTTTTGTAAATGTTTGTGTCATTTTCGAATCACTCTCTATTAACTCTACTTATAGAATACAGGAAATTGATTCGAATGTCAAGTTTTATTTTAAATATTTCTGCCTACAAACTCAATTTCTTCACTTTTATTTTTATTAAAGAGATACCAACAACAATTATCTTTACCAACACCAGAGCTATCCTCAATCCACTTAACTCTACCAATACTCACAATTTTAATAAGGTATTTTATATAAGGAATTGATTGTTTTGTATGCATCCAATCTGCATCAAATAATAACCATGTCGGTTTAAAATCAACAAAGTGTTCTATCATGGGGTGTAAAATTTTGCGATTCCATGGCGGATTGGTGATAATGTAATCACATTGTGTATACCCTTTAGATAATGCATCACCATATGTTACCCATTCGTGCATAGGTTCAATATCAAATGCATATCTAATATTACCACCATTTTTTAACAAGTGACTAATTAATCTTCCATCACCAGCACAAGGCTCTGCAAAAGTAAAACTCTCTGGTAAATGTGGTAGTAAAGGTTCTACTGCTTTATATGGTGTTGGATAGAAATCTCTTTCTACTCTTTCAAAATCACTTCTTTTACCCATTTGATATATGACTAAAATTCTTTTCTTTTACAAATCGAATGGTTTCTTTAAACTTATCTGCGAGTGCATCTTGTTTATGACTAATCACAAATACATTCTCACCACCTAGTGTATTGAGTATTTTTAGGAACTCATCCGTTCCTGTTCCGTCTAGTGAACTATCGAATATCTCATCAAGTATTAGTAGATTTGTATTCGCAGAGTTTTTCATCTTTGCAATAGCTCTCCATGTAAAAAGTAATGCAAGGTCAATACGCATCTTCTCACCCTCACTAAATGATGAGTAGGTAAACTCATCACGAAACCTTGACTTGATAGTTTCCTCAAAGTTTTCATTAAGTGTGAAGTTGACGTAGAACTCCATAGATGTCAAGTATGTATTTATCAGTTTATTCATTATGGGTAAATACTGTTTGATTATCTTTGTCTTGATGCCTGTGTCTTGTAGTATCGACCTAATCGCATCTACATAGGTTTTCTCTTCTTTCAAACCTTTTCTCTGGTCATCTATCTTTGCAAATACTTCTTTAAGGTTTCTGAGTTTCTCTGTGTCTACATCACTCACATTACCTTTTTCTAATGCTTCGATATCCCATTGCAACTTGTCATTGAACTTTTGTAGTTCAGTAATACTACTTGCAAGTTTTCCAATCTCGACACGATGTCTTTGTATCTGTTTGGATTTTGTGGTAAACTCTTTTATCTGAGTTTCAATCTTAGTCATCTCATCTGACATTTTTTGTAAGCCTTTAGATAGTTCTTCAACCTCTACACTTTTACTCTCTATACTTTTTCTTTTGAACTCTTCATCTATATGTTGTTCACAAGTAGGACAATCATCATTATCTTCAAAGAACTGTATGAGTGTTGACCCACGATGGTGTTTATCTTTGATAGAGAACTGCATATCTTTGAGTCTATCTCGTTTATCTATCGTAGATTTTTCATCAGACATCTCTTCTAGTAATAGTTCAACCTCTGTTTCAAAGCCCATCTTCGATATACCTCTTTCTGATATCTGTTCATCATTCTTAGATATGGTAGTTTGTTTTTCTTCTATAATAGTATCTTTGTTTTTCTTAATGTCTTCAATAAAGTTTTCTTGTAGTTGTATCTTTTCAGAAGTAATATCATATTCATAATCCACCTCACGGATTTCATCAGAAAGACTTTTGAGTTGTTGTCTTGCAAGTAAGTTCATCACAGAGAATATTTTGATATCAAGTATCTCCTCTACGACCTCTCGTCTGTGTGTGGCCTTGAGTTGCATAAAAGGTACAAATGTTGAACTACCAAGTATCACAACTTGTGTAAATGACCGATAGTTAAGTTTGAGTATTTGTTGTTCTAGTATTCTCTGGTAATCTCTGACGTTTGCCTCTTGGTTCATCATCTTACCATTCTGGTATATCTCAAACTTATTTGGTTTGATACCACGAATAACTTTGTAATCTCTTGTACCGATAGAGAACTCAATCTCTATCATTGTTGATGAGTTATTAATTGAGTTGACTAGTTGATTTTTGTTGATACCTCTAAATGGTTTACCAAATAGACCGAAACATAGAACATCTAATATCGTAGATTTACCAGCACCATTCTCACCTATGATAAGTGTCGTAGGACTTCTATCTAGTTGTATCTCTGTGAAAGTATTACCTGTGGAAAGAAAGTTTTTCCACCTTGCATATTTAAATGTTATCATAGATAGTTTACCATCATGTACATAGTAACACAACCAAGTATAAACATTATAAAATGTGTTATCACTACTTCTTTATTCATAATTTTATCGCCAGTGTTAATAATATTGCAATGAGTAATACGTTAGTCAAAATCATCTGTATGCACAAAATTAAGTGATACCACACCCATCTATGTTTATATAGGGTATGTATGTTCACCTTAGTATCTACATCTGCATCATCTAGTTCTTCTGTCTGTCGTTTGACACCTAAGACACTTAACCATTCTTTTATCATTCACCTATCCTCACAGTTCCAAATCTTGTGCTTCGTGATATAGTTTTGATACATCACCTTTTAGTTTACTTTTATCTAGGTTTACATCTAGGTCATCAATGTATTTTCCTAGTAGTGTCATAGTGTCTTGTGTGTTTTCTACGATATCATCTGATACTGTATTTGCATCTAAGTCTGTAAAATCCTCTATTATCTTTACTTCATGACAATCTGCTTTGAATAGTTTGTCTGTAAATTTATCAAACTTATACAAATCATTTTTGTTTACTACCACAAGTTTTACATATTTGTTTCTGTACTGATTAACATTATGAGTATCATAGTTTTCTTTTGTATCATCATAGTATATCTTTTCAAATATCTTTTGTGGATTTACTATTCGTGTTAGTTCTCTTGTTTCTGTATCAAACACATGAAAACCTTTTGGACAGTTATAATCACTCCATGTCATTTGATATGGTGTACCAAGATAATATATCTGGCCATCATCTGACTTCTTGTGATAATGTCCAGAAAATATGGTATCAAATCGTTTGAACTGTTCTTTGTTAAAACCAGACTCAGAAAAGTGACCACCATGCATTTCAAATCCAACCACCTCTAAGTGACTCATCATTATGTCTGCTTTAGTTTCGTCCATCATACCAAAAGAATATATTTCGTTCTGTGGATTTATCCAAGGCATCATCAGTATTGGAAACCCACCAAAGTTTACCTCTTGTGCCTCTGAATATAAATGTATATTTTTATGTTTATTGCCTAGTAATTCTTCTAGAGAGTTTATATCATTAGTGTTTCTAAAATAGATATCATGATTACCTACGAGTATATGTAAGTCTATTTCTAGATGCACAAATGGTTGTATAAATCTTTCTCTAAAATCTTTAAGTATTCTGTAAGACACATACTTTCTTCTATCCATCAAATCTCCAAGATGAATACAATGTTTAATATTGTTTTGTTGCAGATAAGGAAAGAATACTCCCTCATAGAACTCATAGAAATAATCGTTAAAGTTTAGATTGTCGTTTCTTGCACCAAAGTGTGTGTCAGTAAGTAGAGCTATCTTCAATCGTCAGACCCCATAAAGTTTTCTAATCCATTTGTTTTTGTTGTGGTTTCTTTCTTCTTGGGTTTGTATACATCTTCATCTGGTAACATCAAGTCTGGGTCAAAACCTCTTACTTGATATTGAGTGTCATCACCCTCCATAACTGTAAAGGTATCGTATGACCTTTTCTCTATCATCTTATTTTTTATGTGTGATTGCTTCTTTTCTTTTTGTATTCTACGAATAAATGCAAAATATATTATCTGGGTAAAATATGAAAAGGGGTTCTTGGATTTTTCTGGATCAAAGTTATGTACATATTGCAGACAGTTTTCTATACCATCTGATATCATTTCTTGTCTATATGAGTAATTGATAAAGTTTGGTCTATAAGAAAGTCCGTTTGCAATCTTGAGAAAACACTCACCTATGTAATTAGATATTCTTGGTTTATCATCACCAGAAGCTTCTGCATCTTTACATTGGTCTTTCCATTCTTTCATCGCTTCTAAAAACTTTGCATTGTCAACATAGTGTGCGCTGGGTTTTTTCTTTTTAGCTCTTGCCATAATAATCCTTTACATAAAAAAAATAGTTATTAGAACCAATGTACCATAAAAATAAATCTATGTCAATACCTAATTTAGTCTTGACAAACTATATACTTGTGTGTATAATCAACAGTGTTGTATATAAAATTAATGTATAGTTATACCATCTTTGATATATTCTAACATTTGTTCTTGTTTTTCCTCTTCTTCAATCGCTTTCAAATCTTCCTCAGATGGGCCGTCAATATCAATGTCCATCTTTTTCAATATAAACTCATAGTACTTACCAAGACCTACTGTGACAGGTAAGTTTATAATCACTAAATTTTTATTTAAACTAAAAGTTTTTTCATCACTAAATGGTTGTAACCACTTACCCAAACTCAAAGACTCAACAACACCACTTTTTGTCACTCTAGATATTGTTTCCATCTTGAGCGGTGATTCTATTTCTATATGTCCATCTGTATCACCGACTACATTACAAATGATATTTTCACCATTTGACAACTTTACAATATGTGCGTTTTTACTCATAACTTTACCTTGTCTATTTGATAGTTAAATTCTTCTTCGTTGTAAATATTTATTCGTTCTTGAAAGTGGTTGTATGTAAAATTAGTCCAATGACCATGTGATAAATCGTCTGCAATATCGAACACTATAGTAGAATCTTTAGTTGATGATGTACGCAGGCCTCTTCCAATTGATTGGAGAACTCGTATTCTACTCTTTGATGGACTGGAGAACACGATGTTGTGGAGATTGCGAATATTGATACCAGTGCTAAAAGTACCATAACTAGCAACAATAATTGCATTTCTTTCATTCTCTGTGATTTCACGGATATCCTCTCTTGTTTGTGTATCTGTTCCACCATACACAAAGAATACTTTCCTGTCAAAGTCTTTCATCATGTCATAGAGAACTTTACCATGTTTTTCTACTAGTTGAAATAATACTAATGTGTTACCATGTAATCGCTTGCAAAGGTTAGTAACAAAACTATTACGAGTAGGATATAAAACCAAGTGTTCAATCTCTTCTGCATACTTACTTCCTTTCACTTTTTTACATTCTTCTTCTGGGTGTTTTAATACAATACACTTGATAGTAAGTTTTGCGAGTGTGTTCTTATCTATTAAGTCTTTTGTTGATACCACCTTTTCTACTGAACCAAACAAACCCTCAAGTATCAACCTGTGAGTTTGTGTTCCGTCTAGTGTTCCTGTGAAACCATGTCGATACTTGCAGTTTTCTAATTTTGTTAGAATACTTGTGAGTGACCTTGCCTTGAATAGATGAGCTTCATCACCTATGATACAACCAAAGTCCTCAAAGTATTTCTTAGGCATTTTATATAATGACTGCCATGTGGATACGACTACAGGTTTATCTGTAGTTCGTTCATGTCCAGAATATATCCTATGCACACAGTTATCACCCCAACCATAATCTATGAAGTCTGAATACATCTGTTCTACAAGTGATGTCGTTGGTACAAGTATTAGTATCTTCTTATCTTTAAGTAGTAGGTTATAATACCTAACCAATGCATATATTATTAATGACTTCCCAGATGCAGTAGGAGAAATAATAAGAGAACGATGTTCTCGTAGACAATGAAGTATGGCATTCGTTTGGTAATCTCGTATATCAAGTTTCTTCCCTTTCGATTGTGGACGTAGTGATTCGGTAAATTTTCTAACATCCTCGTAAATAAGATTCCTGTCATCTTCGATACCCTCCTCAAGTATATATTCAACGGAGTTTTTTGAACAAAACTTTTTTACATAGGGTAGAAGACCACAATATATCTTACCAGTTTTTTGTGAGTATAATCTTATCTTACCATCCCAGATACGTTTCTTATACATGGGCATAAACTTTGCACCAGGCACATCAAAGGTAAAATAGTCTGCAAGTTCCTGACCCAACCCTGAGTCAACTTCCAGATTTAAGTAAACCTCGTTTACTTTAGATATGTGCATTTTGGAGTGTGTTTGGTTCACCATATTCACCACGAACTATTATATTCCACGCAATACTAATTCTTTCGTCTTTTGTTTCGGGCACCCAATGTACCAACCAAGATGGAAATACCACACCCCAACCAGTTTCAGATTGAAACTCGGCCATGTCAGAGTTAAGTTTATTAAATCCACTCTTTCTTGGTTTGAATACACTTGATTGTGGTCTTGGGTCAAAGAATTGTATCGGTGACGTATCAGATGATGTCTTTAGATAAAAGACACCAGATAAAAAATTGTTTGAGTGTGAGTGTGGTGCGTGAGCTCTTTGAGATTGTGGTCGTAATATATTACCCCACATATTTGTAATCTCTATCTCACCCATGTACTCTTGTTCTTCTAAGATAGTTTTAGTTACATCTGTAATTGTTTTAGTTAGATTTGCAAACGTATCTATTTTATGCAATTCGTTCTGTGGTTGACTTCCTGTTATCTTAACCATCTGTTTATTTTTTTCTACTAAACTATTGTCCTCAATATGTTTTACCATTTGGTTGAGTTCGTTGTCTTTAAATTCATGTTTGAACCTGTATAGACAAGTTGGGAAAAAATCGTGTCTTTCTATACTCATATCATACCAGCCTCAAACTGTTTCCAACTAATCGCATTTTTAATATCCCAACCACGACTTTGTATCGACCTCAAAACTCCGTCAATATATTTGATTGTTGTTTCAAGGTATGCAATTTTGTGTTCTAGTTTTATTATTTCTTCATCAGACTCTATGTATATACTCAAATCAGTCTTGAGAACTTTTAGATCAAATGGTTTGGTCACATAAATTTTTGCATCTGCTTTACCACCATAATACTCCCACTTATCTCTAAACAAAACTTTGTAGTCGCCTTTTGCTTTATACAATAGGAGTTCAAAGTTTGTTTTGTGGTCTAGGTATTTTGCGTAAAGTTCTTGATTTTTGTAGGACTCTTTGTCGAGTGTTTCATCATCTACCTCCAAGTCTTTTTTGACTTGAAGTTTCAATTCATCTAACGTCATTCATTCTCCATCATGTTTCATTTATTTATAAGGACATCTGCACCTACTCCGTTTGCAAGAATACAAGCCCAACTTGGATTAACAAACTCAACTATACTCCAAGTATTAGTTTCTGCATTCATTCCAAAAACAACGACAGTTTGAAGTAACTCACTCTTCAGATTTGGTGACACATTATTCATGGTCATTTTTGGTTGTTCACCCCAAGTATCTAGTATTTGTATTATGGTATCTGGGTGATTGCAAAAAATAGGTTTTGATGCACTTGTTAATTCGTTGTCCATAAACTTATGATATTTAAGTCTATCTTTTTGTGTTTCAACGTACTCTTTACTTTTATTTTTCAGATGTTCTGGACTTGCTGGTTCACCCCAAAATAGACTACCTAAGACTGCAAGAACTATTATTGCACCATAAAAAATATAATTGTAATCGTTGGGGTCTTTGAATAATGTCATATCTAATCTCCATTATAATGTCACAATGTCATACAAAGTATATTTGAAATCACACGTTGCAGTAAGATATTCAACATCAGTTGCATTTTGATTGTATTCTAGTCCACTTAATGACGCTGGATAGACATCTCTAAATCTAACCTCTGCGAGTGGATTATTTTTATTTGAAAGTATTGTAAGGGTCGCATCTCCGAATAAAGCTCTTGATGAAGTCGCTGGTTTTACATCACCTATGTCATTACTAATACCTTGTTTCGCAATAGGTGTAACGGACTCTTCTCCTCTAAAATTACTAAACTCTTGTCTATTCTTTGGAAAACCTATACCTCTCAACCAATTCTGTAACTGTACATAGTTTTCTAAACTTTCATCTACTATAAAACTTATAATTAGATTGTCAAATGTTAATTTATCCCCCATAACAGGAATATCAGTAAATGGTGTAGGAAATATTGCATCTGCAAGAGTAATGCTTGGAAGATTACACGCAGTCGTAAAATATTCAACTTTTGGTAGTTGAACAATATTAAACTTAAACTGAGTAGGACTTGCATAGTCTAACTGAGTTGGTTGTCTATTTATTCCGAATTGTGTTGCCATACTACTATTTAGTCAAAAAAAAGAGGGGTCTTGCGACCCCTCCAAGTTTACACTAATAATAGTATACTGATTACATGAGGTTTGAAACTTTAACTCTTCTGTAATACTTGTTAGTATTTGCAGTTATGGAAATACCACCCTCAGCAGAAGCTGCAACTGTTCCTGTGTGGAATGGGTTGGCGGCGATACCATATCGAGTTTTAAAACCAATTTTTGGTTGGAAAGTGTGTTCCCCAACTGCACGAACCATTTGTAGTGGAACGTATGGGCAGTAGAACATACCAGCATCGTAAGGTGATGTTCCTTTGTATCCAACAACGTAGTATTGAGAAGCGGCTACGTTTGCAGAATATGGGTCAACATACACTTTGTATCGTCCGTTAAGAACTCCAGCAAAAGTAGTTGTTGTGTCGTCAACATTTAGGTTGTTCGCAAGAGCAGGTGTGTAGTCAAGTACACCAGCCATTTGTAGTGCAGAGGCAACATCAGCAGAACATATAACCATGTTACCTTTTCCTCTACGAGTTTGTTGACCGATTGCATTAGCATCTCTTTCAAGAGCAAACATTAGACCTTTGAACTTTTCAACTGACCATCTACCATTTGAGTCTGTATCTAAGTCAAAGATACCAGCGGTAGTTGTGTTCACTTGAGCACCTTTTACAGAAGAAACGTAGATATTTCTAACAACTTCTCTGTTTATTTCTGCAAGTATTTCAGCAGATAAGATGTTTGCAAGTTCTGTTTCAGCGTCAAGACCATGTATCGCTTTTAAGTCTTGTGCAAGTTCCATTGTGTACTCGGCCTTTAGAGCCCTAGTAACAGCGGTAACTGTGTGCTTCTCAATTGAGAACGCCATTTGTGCAAAAGTGTTTGTTGATGAGTTATCACCTAACGCTTCACTTTGTGCAGTGGTCATACCTGTCGCAGTTTCGTATGTTCCAACAGGACTATCGTTAAGAACAGCAGGGTTAGTTGCAGTATCAGTGATATCTCCACCACCTGTTGTTCCTTGTGCGTTTTGGTTTGAGAAATCTTGTTGTGACTCGTCTGCGAGCATTTCTGCACCAGTTTGTGAAGTCTTTCTAGATCTCATTGCGAATATAAGACCTGTGGGGCCTGTCATAGGTTGTACACCACAGATGTCATAAGCGATTAAGTTAGGCATAGACCTTCTGACAAGTGAGATCAAAATTGGATCCCAATTATCTATTGAAGTACCAGTTGCGTTTTCTGGTGCTGCCTCTCTCAAGAACGCTCTGTCCTCTCTGAGTGCTTTTTCTTGGTTTTCAAGAATTAAAGTAGTAACTGCCCTTTTGTATGCATCCTCAATCTTAGGTAGATCTGGGTGTGCAAGGACTGGTGACCACTTCTCTTGTAGATGTTCTGTCTGAAACATAATGCTTCTCCTTTTAATATTATCTACTTATTTATAATTTTCGTTACTTTGCACCATTGCCAAATTTACCGATTGCCCTCATATATGAGTGCATAGAGTCGGTAGTATCAACGTCCTGTGCAGATCCAGTCTCCTCATCATCAATTACAGTTTCAGTTTCTACTGGTGTTTTCTTTCCAACTTTAGGAAAGTAAGACTCTTTTAGAGTGTCTAACTTTTCTTTGAAAGAACTTTCGTCTGTGAACTCCACATCTCCAGTAAGAGAGCGAAACTTTTCAATTTCTGTTTCAGCGAGATCGTCAGTAGCTTCTGATATCGCCTTTTCCTTTATTAGAGAGGTTTTGTCTTGTCTTAATGTTACAATATTTGATATTGCTTCATCAAGTTTACCCTCTAACTCAGTAATCTTCTCTGATTGTGCTTCTAGTACATCATACTTTTCATCTGGTACGTCTACATAATGATCTTCAAATAGTTGCTTCAACCCAGAAATGAAATCCTCTGCAATTTCGCCTTTTAGGCCTCTTTCGACTGCGAGTTCATTTTCTTTCATCCATTCTTCGACAACGTAGTTCAGATAAGTGTCAACTTTCTCTGATAACTCTTCCTTTGTCTGTTCTATAGATTCATCTAATTCTGATTTATATTGACCCTCTAGTCTTTCGACTTCGGTTCTAATTTTAGATTTTACAGCGGCTTCGAATACTGTTGCAGCTTTTCTCTTGAACTCTTCTGAAAGGTCACCCTCTCCGTTCATAAGTGCATTAACGTGTTCTGAAACATCGACAGTCTTTAATCGAGCTTCGATTGCTTCATTCATATCGTCATCATCATCTTTTTCGTCATCGTCATGAGCACCCATTTTCTGCATAGCTGCATACATAGCCATCATTTGTGGTTTTGTCATTTTGTTGTTTAACATTTTGTTCATACCGGCATGAAGTTTCTCTTTGGTCATCTTCTTTGGGTCTTCCATGTCTTCATGATGTGCTTCAGATACCATTATTTGCATATCTTCTGCCATGACTTTCTCTTCGATACCATGTTTGAACTGGACATCATACCACTGTACAAAACCCTCATCATCTGGTATTGCGTGTGAACCATGAACTGGTTTACCTTTACCCCATACTGGATGTTCTACGACTGTTGCACAATCGTGATCTTTTGAGTGACATAGTTCTCTGATTTCCTCGTCTGAATATCCTTCTTCCATATCTTTTCCATTCTTCTTTTTATGGGCCATTGCATTGAGTTTTTTCATTTTGTCTGGAGCACCCTCACCTTTTTGTTGTGCATCACCACCGATCTCTTTGGCAGCTCCGGCAACTTTCTTCGCTGGTGCATCTCCTTGAGTTGGTGAAACGACTGCTTTACCAGTGTCTTGTACTTCACCATTCGCTTTTTTCTTCATTGGTTCGGCTGCGACTGCACCTTTTTTTGGTGCATCATGCATACCCTCTTCGAGCTCGGCCATAACTTCCGCCTCTAGCTCTTCTATAGTTTTTTCTGTATTTGACATGGGGATGTCTCCTCTATTTTAATATTTATTTATAAGTTATAACTTTTTGAGAAACCTTAAAAATTCTAAGGCATTCTCGTTTTCCTGTCGTTTGCGTACTCGTTCATTTATTCTTCGTTTTTGACGTTCTAGTTCTGCCTCAACTAATGAACCATTGTTCCAAACCCACTCTTTTCCCTCCATGATACCCTCTACGAAAGCATTCGGAGCGGAAGGGTCTGCAACGATGTCGGCTGCAGTCGCCAGGTAAAAGTCACTTCTCACATAGTTAGCACCATTCTTTTGGTCTAAACTCCCCATTCCTCTTGATGAAACTCCAAGTTTTGCACCCTCGTCCATCAAAGATTTAACAATATTTCCCATTGGTGTTTTGAGTATTTTCGCCTCACCAATGAAATTCTTTCCGTCTGGTTTGAGAGATGTTATCATATGTGATGCTCTCTCAAGATTTACTGTTGGGCCATCTGGGTGTCCCAACTCTCCAAACGCACGATTCTCGTTGATATATTCTTTATTATATCTGTTTACTTCTTTATTTAGTACTTCCATAGGATAGACACGACCATTTCTATTCTTTATGTCTGCTTGCATAAAGACACCTCGTATCTTATAATTTTTCTTTCCGTTCTCTTGTTCCTCGCAGATATACTCTACGTTTTGAATTTCTTCTGATATTAGTTTTACTGTCTGTGTCATACTGGATTCGCCTGTGTTACTACTTCTATGTGGACTGCACCATCACTACCACTACCTGTTTCATTGATGACTGATATAAAATAGTTTTCCTCAGCAGCGTTGATTAATACACCACTTCCAGCGTTCAAACCATCTGCATCTGTTCCGTCTAAGTGAATTAAAGACCCAGCATCTGATTGGTCTGAGTCTGTTCCGTCTAATGCGACCCTAGCACCTGTATCACCTCCAACTATCGGTGACCTGTCTCCCTCTGGTACAATGTTTACTGTATTATTTGCTCTGAGGTATAATCCATTTGATGATGTGACTGCTGTTCTCTGATCAATACTTGTTACCTTTATGAAAACATCATTTCCACCAAATTCGTTTACTCTAAATGCATTTCCGTTTCCTAATTTTCCTAGTGCAAGTCCATGAGCCGCATCGTCACCCAGAGTTGATGCAGTAATCGTACCAACGTGTCTAATTAATTTTAAAGCCATCTCTCTTCCTTAAATTGTTAACATTTCTTTTTCAAAATAACCCATGAGTTCTTTTTCGGAAACCCTGTACTTTTTAGAGATTTGTTGTATAGTTTTCTCAAAAGTATTTAGGAAATCTTGAGGTTTAGAGTCCATTTTTTTAAAGATATCGTCAACTGCATCTCGCATCTTTGGAGATAACTTCTTATATAACTTAGATTTTTTGTGTTCATCTTTCTCCGTTACTGGAGTATAAAATGAATCAAACTTCTTCGACATCTCCATCGTCCTTTACTACAGTTTTTACAAAACTATTTGCAACTTCTCTACGTTTAGTTTCTAAAGCCGCACCAATCTTATTTTGCATTGCAGATTTGAAAGAACTTTCTGCTTCAAGGTTCTTACCCATTTGTAACGCATCTACGAAATCTTCACTACTCATTATTATCTCCTCCTTGTTTTGGTGGTTCATCATTATCATATTTATCTACATCATCTGCACCGATAATATTACCACCTTGTGATGGATATCTTGTGACACCATCTGTGTTTTGGGGTAAATCTACTCCACCATCTTCAACATCTTCTCCTGCTTCTCTATTCATTTGTTTTTGCATTTCTTCAATCTCATAGTCTGTCATTTGCAATACGTTTGTTTGCACCCATTGTTTACTAAAGAATGTTCCGATATAAGAGTCGATAGTTCCTAACATATCAACTTGTTCTCTGAGTATCTCTGCTTTCTTGAGTTCTGCAAAATGACCATCTTGCATGAAGTCATACTGTATGTGTTGATTCATTTTATCCCAATCCTCAAGAGTAATAACACCCTTGAGAACTAGTTGGGTTTTCAAAATATCTGTGAATAGAGGTGTGAACTTTTTTCTTAATCTTTGTACGAACTTAGTAAATTTAAGTTCATCTCTTGTAATCTCTGTGGAACGACCAAGACTGAAACCTTGTTCTGCTTCTAGTCTTGAGATAGGAACATTGAGTGACCTGTATAGTTTTCTCTGAAAGTAAATTATATCATCTATCTCACCAAGATTAGAACCACCAGGCAGTGTAGTAATCTCTGTTCCTCTACCACCCTCTCGTCTTGGTAACCAAAAGTCTTCCAACATTGACATATGATTTCTATCATCTCGTATCTCACCAGTAGATGCATCATAGACCAGTTTGTTTCTATATCTGTTCATCACATCTTTTAGATACTGTTCTGCTTTTATCTTCGGTAAGTTACCCACATCAATATAGAATATTCTTCTTTCTGGGGCTCTTGATATCCTGTAAATAACTAACGCATCTTCAATCATGCGTAACTGGTTTACAGGTTTTATCGCTTTATGTAAATACGATAGAACGTGTCCTTTGTTTGCATCTACCAAACCAGATGGACAATATGTAATACTATCTGGTGATATTCTTATACCCTCAGATGTTCCTGTCATCGCCATACCTTTTTCATTGTAAAGGTAATACTCTTCTACTTTTTTAATTAAATTTAAACTAGTACCACTCTTAGGTTGTTTTACTAGTTCTCTAACTTTCTTGATTTTTCTGGGTTCAATAAACCTAAGTTCCATCACACCCTGTCTTGGATTTTTCTTATCAATCACTTTGTGATAGTATAATCTACCATCAACATACCATCTACGAAAGATATCGTGACCTTTTGTATCAAAGTCTAAAAGTCTGAGAACACTATCAAACTCTTCTCTCACTCTATCTTTTATTCTTTTGGGATATGGTAATCTATCTAAAACAATAGATACCGATTGATCTCTTTCATCAGCAACGATACCCTCGTTTACAATATCTTCAATCGCAGAGTCACACTCTGGTTGTTGTGATATATCACGATATCTTCTGATTAAGTCTTGTTCTGTGCGATCTCTACCATCTGCATCTAGAACTTGACTATAAAAACCACCACCACTTAGGTCGATAGCCCCATCATTAGACGTAGGGGCGGTGAACTTCTCACCACCCTTACTATCTTTGATTCTTTCAAACTTGAAACCAAATAGTTCTGCCATAATATCTCCTACTTACTATTTGTATTTAGTAGGTTAGATTTAGAAACTTACGCCAGATGGTTCGTAGTGTTGGTATCTCCAAGATACTTCAAATGTTTCTATCTCACCAGCTTCTGCACTACTTAATGCAATATCACCGATGGTCAAAGGATACGCATTTCTAAAGATGTATGTCTTCAGAATTGTGTCATCTCTATCTAACTGTTCTACAAATAAGTCTGTCTGATAATCAGATGGATTGACAACACCAGTATTATTTGCAAAGTCGTTAATACCATTGTGCCATAGTTCCATCGCATTTCTTATCATAAAGTCTGTATCATTGTAGAAAGTAGTTGACCATACGTCTGGTGCTGGTCTATCTCCAGAAACATAGATGTTTCGACCTCTGAATGGAACTGCAATCTCACCAAGTGTTGATGCTGGTAAGATACTTGCAGTCACTAGGAATGATGCTCGTCTTACATCAAGTCCTATTGCAATTCCAGAGGGTGGTGTTACAGTTACCCTAAATTGGTTTGCACGAGCACCACCACCGATAAGGTTTGCTTTAAAGTCATCTATATTTGCCATGATTAACCTCCTACCTCAGTAAATGCGACACCAGTTCTCGTTGCAATGAAGTTCAGAGTGATGAAGTTAATTGACCTGTTTGGTTTGATGAAGATGTCTGAAACAAACTCGTTTCTATCTATGACTTCACCAGTATTGTTGGTTGCATCTGCAATCACACTAAAGTCTGTTATACCTCGTCTACCTTGAACATCTCGTAAGAAAGGTTCTACCAAGTTTCTAAATTGCGCCCTTGTAAATTCGTCATTGAACTCAAAGAGTTGGAACTTAGCCGCAGTTGCGATTGCTTTTTCAAGTAGTAAGAATAGTCGTCTTACATTTATTCTATCAAACGCACTTGGTTTTGTTAACGCAGTCTTATCTCCAAAGAGTGTCACACCTTGTCCAGAAAAGTTCACCACAGGATTTACTCTTGCACGATACAATCTATCTCTCTCTGCATTGTTCGGATTGTAAGAGAGTTTGATTGCACCTCTCACTCTACCTCTGTTGAAACCAGCAGGAGAGAAGAATGAATCTGCAATTTGGTCTGTGAATGCACACAATCCAGCAGTATCTCCGTTGAGTGGTACAAATCTGAATAAGTCATTGTACTTGTCGTACATATACTTGTATCCACTATCGTATACCACAAAAGATGATGATGGACATAAATTAAATGCATCTATCACATTATCTGTTTGTGTAAGTGAACTATTTACATTAACTGTTGCACTTCTGTGTGGTGATACAAATGCGACACAATCTCTTCGTGTTTCAACGAATGCTGTCAACATTGTAACGTGTGTGTCTTGTAGTGATGAACTATCACCAGACCCACCACCTCGTCCACCTAAGATTAGGTTTACGTCAAGTGATTCTGTATCTGCAAATCTGTCGTATGCAGTTTTAAGTTCACCAGCGGTTACTGCATAGTCATCAGTTCCACCAGAGAGTTCACTTCTTGTTGGTAAAGAAAGTGTTGCATATGTTGATGAACCATCTTCTAAGTCAATGTTATCACCATTGTCTGTTGATGAACCATCTGTGCCGTCTAGTAAAAGTTTGTCACCAGCACCCTCTGTTGCAGAATGACCATCAAGTAAAATGTCACCCTCTTGAGTTCCGTCTACATCTGTTCCCCAGTTTGTTCCACCAGTATTATGATCCATCCAGTATACAAAATTAGATTGTCTGTATATTACATCTGGGTAGAAGATACTATCTCCTTGTGGCCCTTTTGCGTTACTGTTGACTGAAAGGTTTGCAAATATTTCTAGAACAGCGGTTGTTCTTTGTCCATTTGCATCTGCACTAAAACCAGATAATGCACCAGATGTATCGTAAACAACTATGTGTATCTCGTCTAGTGTTCCTCTATCATTATTAGATGCGTAGTTTGAAGTGCCTGGTTCTGCATCAAATAAATCGTAGAACCTCCATCTTCTTCGAATGTTTGTTCCACTTGATATTGTACTTTGTAGTCCAGCACCATTTACGTCATCTTTAAGTTTAATAACTATGGTATCTGCACTTCCACTATCATTTACAGAAGTAACTTCATATTCGAAACCATCTGTTTCACCAAAGTTCACTAAGTCACCAACACTAAACACACTTGCATCAGTAACAGATATTGTGGTCTGTCCCTCAGCTTCTTCTGCACTTGTTGTTGTGACTGCATTTTGTGAATAATTGTTTGCACTAGAACATATTGAAACTCCTAGTGAGTTACCATGTGTTCCAGCAGTTCTAGATGCCCATTCACCGACTGAACCTTGTCCGTCACCAAATGCTTCTAGATAGTGGTCTGTATTTCTTATGAGTAGTCCTGTACTACCAGCGGTTGCGTTTAGGATGCCAGATTCTACTCTTACTACGTTGAGTTGGTTTGTATACTGCAAGAAGTTTGCAGCTGTGAACCACCACTCATATTGGTTACTTGTAGTTTGAGGTTTACCAAATATCTTTACCAACTGTTCCTCTGAAGATATATTCGTTACTTCAGAAACAGGCCCTTTTTCGAAAGGACACGCAATTGCACCGATTGATGTTGCAACTGCTGGTACGACATTCGTTAAATCTACTTCTTTGACTTGAACGCCAGGAGAAACTAAAAATGCCATGTTTTTCTACTCCCTCTATTAAATTGAGATTATTTCCTAATATTTATAAAAAACAACATTCTAAAAACTAAACCTTTATATTCAGAAGTTATAAATATCACTATGAATCAACATTATAACAAATATAAAGAAACTATCAAAAAAGTTGCAAGGCGACACAGATTGTTAAAAGATAAGTGGATTGCTGATTATTTGATGTCTAACTCCTGTTCACATTGTGGTGAGTCTGAACTCATATGTTTACAGTTCTATCCAGATGACAGAAAGATACGAGCCCTGTCTAAAAGAACTGAGGATAAAACTGAAGTACTGGAGTATATATCAAAAAACGAAATTGTATGTAGAAATTGTTTTCAAAAATTAGATTCGGATATTATAGGAGAATAAAATATGAGTAATTGGATGACTGACCAAGATAACTTAAATAAGTTAAATGTTTCTGGAAATGAAGTTCCAGAAACCCTATTCCAATGGTTGAAAGATGTTGCACTTGAAGCAAAGAAAAATGGTAAAGACTATCGTAGTAAACTCGCTGGTCAACTATCAGAAGAATATGAAATAAAAGATAGAAGTGGAGAATTTGAAAGTTGGTTAGCAACTTGTTCCACAACTGGAAACGTATATCAATCATGGAGAGAAATGGTTGTGTTAAATGAAAATGCACCTATAATGTTAAGTAACTTGTGGGTAAACTATCAAAAGAAACATGAGTTCAATCCACTACACACCCACTCTGGGTTTGTTTCATTTGTAATATTCATGAGTATACCCTATGACCTACAGGATGAGGAAGATATGTTCAAGGAGGCGAACAATAAACAAGCATCAAAGTTTGCATTTTTCTCACCAGACCATAGATATCCAGGCGGTATAGATTTGGTTAGTCTAAACGTAGATAAAAGTTATGAGGGAAAAATGATAATGTTCAAATCATCACAGGTGCATGGTGTATATCCATTCTACACAAGTAATGACTATAGAATTACTATATCCGGCAATTTAACTTTTAGAGTTACCAGTTAGAGTTATAGTTCCTTACTATAGGATTCCACTTAGTACCATACTCGTCAACCATTTCACCTATGTTTTCATCTTCCAGTCCGTTTACAACGAAACCAAAGGGGGCCATGTCCTGTTCTAGTTGATCTTGTTGGTCTTTGAACATTTGTTCTCTCACATCATTGTTGGTAAGTTCTTTAAAATATGTTTGGTCTGTCGCCCAACCAAATATAAACATACACGCAACTAAGTCATCATTACAACCATCATCTGCTTCAAAGGATGACCCTTTAACTATAAATGTAGACAATTCATTGATACAGTCAAAATCCTCAACTATTATCTTATCACTCTCTAATAGTTGTTTTAGATTAGAACACCCAATCTTCTTAACTGCTTTAGTAGTTCTTACACCCAACTGGGCTCTACCACCAGAGAAACCACCACCCATGATTTGACCAGCACGACCCCTCATAGATGCCATAACTAGATTATCATACTCCATGTCAAACTGCATTGCATTTGCAACCTGTTCTCCAATATCATTTACCTCTATAAGAACAAACGCAAGATTGTATGCTCTCGCAACATGATATATTTTTTGTGGAAACAATAATGGTTTGATTTCATTATCTCTAAACTTTGCAACTACACGATAAGGAACTTGTGTTACATCAAAAACAATATACGCAGAGTAATCATTTTTAGTTCCCCTTGATACGTCTGCAACCATAAAGTATGTGTGGTCTTTTTTTGGTTGTTCGTATATTTCCAGACCAGCGTTAGACTGTAGTGGTGTCTTATACGCAAGTGTTCTAAGTTTGCGTGGTGTGATGAGTGTATCAATAGAACCAAGAAACTCACATTCAAATTCTGTTTGGAACTGTTGTTCACTTGTATTTGCGATTGTTTCTTGTTTCCACTTGTCATCACGACCAGGCACTTCACTCCAATGCACTTCTATTGGTATATAAGTGTTCCTCTTCTCCTCTGCATCTGTCCAGAGTTTATAGAACATATTCATACCATGTGGTGTGGAAACTATCATAACCTTTGTAGACTTACCAGACGATATTGTAGGATACACAGAACTAAAGAATTGTTCTGCAACATTTGATGGTACATACGCAAACTCGTCTAAGAATATGATGTTGTAACTTCCACCCCTTACAGCACTCGCAGAAGTGGAGGAAGCGAGTATTTTAGACCCATTCTCCAATTCTAGTGAACCTTTGTTCCATGACATAACTCCCTGTTGTAACCACTTCGGTAGATGTTCGTATGCAAGTTGCAGTCGTCCTAACAAATCTCTTGCAGTTGCAGCTTTGTTTGCAAGTATCGCTATATTAACACTTGGGTTGAAAAGTGAGTAGTGTAGTAGGTAGGATATCATAGTCGTGGATTTACCAGACTGTCTGGGTAACTTACAGATTGTAAAACGATTTTTATGAAATGTACCCACCATCTCCTTTTGGAAGGGGTACATCTTAAATGGTATTAAACCCTCGTCTAGAGATACAATTCTGACATAGGTTTGTATGAAGTAGAGTGGGTCTTCCATACATCGTGCGTATTCTTGGAGTTGTTTCTTTGTCCACTCCTGTTGAACATTCGCCTTTTTTAGGTTTGGATTACCTAGATATGTGAACTCATTGGTCTGCATGAAAACTGAACCACCCTGTTATTATAGACTTTTCGCCTTCGTAATTTGTAACACCCCTGTGAGTATGTGTCCAAGCTGCAGGCCATATTATTGTTAGTCCTTTTTCACATGGTGTTGTAGTTTTCTGATACCAAAATTCTGTACCAGCGTTATCTAAAGTATTTAGATAAGTCATGAAAGTTAAGTGTCTGTATAAAGATTTACCGATACCACCATTCTCCATGTGCCACTTGTAAAACCCATCACCAGGCATATAGTGTTGTATCTTTATATTATTGTCATTTAGACTGTAAACACCAACCTCATCACAAAACGGATATCTCTCCTTATATAAATTTAAACAATCACTCAAATGGTCTAGGTAATTTGATATTTTTCCAAATTCATTTGGTGGTACATACAAATCTTTACATTTTTTCCACTCTGGGTTTAATCCACGACCACACTCACCATCTACCAATTTATCTTGTTCTGAATTAAGTACGTCAACTACACTATCACACACTTCTTCGGGCATATACCAACCACCGATAAAAGTATTATTGTCTATTTCATATTCTCTCATTCACTTTTTCCTTTTAACATTTTTTGTAGTTCAGCCGTAGAACCAACAAATAATGCGTTGGTAACATTCTTGGGTGCAGAGTTTGGAACTTCTTTGAGTTTTTTCATCTTCTCCTGTAGGTCACCAAGTTTCTCTGTGACCTCTGCAACTTGTTTGATTAGATTACCAGCAACTTCATAACCTCTAGGGTGGTCAGACTCTTTTGCAACATTCAGTATTCCCTGTATTGCATCTTGACCTTTTTCTATTAGATTATAAAAGTTATCTCTTTGATATTTGTAATCTGCATCAACATCATCTAAGTCATCAGATGGTTTGGGTATAGGTTCGCTGACAACAACTTCTTTTGATGTAGGTTCTGAAACTCCTAGAACCTCATTGAGTATGTCATCTGCATCTTTCATAACTAATCATTGGTTGATGTCTTGTCCGTACCAGCTGGTTGAGTTGTATCTCTATCCTTTGCATCTTGAAAGAAAGATACAGTTTCACTAAAACCAAAATCGTCATCAGAGTCGGCAGAAACTGGGTCTGGTGTAACTGTGTATCTCTGTTCTCTCTTTGGTGATTGGTCTTGTAGATTTGCATATTGGTCAACTTGTACAGTTTTGATAACTTTTGCAGAAGTAACAGGGCCGTATAGATAAAACTTTGCTGTAAAAGCGAGTGTATAGATAATGGCTCTTCTATCTGCATAATCACCACGATAACTATCTTCATAACTTATACTGTTAAGAACAATGGGTATATCTCTTTTAACACCCATGTCTGCCATGTCATTTATTGTAAGTGTATAGTCTGGTTGAAAGAAAGGCACTATCTGTTCTATTATCTGTAAAGCATCATCTGAGTTTTTTGCCATTGCATATAGTTCCATGTCTAGGTTATATGGAACAGGCATAAACTGTGAGTCTAATTTATTAGAATCGTCAGAGGCAGTTTTAACTTTCTTAAACTTCTGCACACGATTTAGTTTTCTTGCTGGGTCATATGCAAGGTTCTGTATCTCAAAACCTAATCGTGGTAATGTGATTGCAACCTTTGTATTTAAGTTTGCATCTGCATCTAATCTAGATAACCACTTTTGTTTCGGCCCGTATGCGAGTGGAACTTTCATTGTCTGTGTAACAGTACCACTGTTATTTTTTCTTACTAAATTTATATTATTAAATAGTGTACCAAATGAAATAATGACTTTTCGCATTGTCTCATGGTAAAATTGTTGTCCTAACATTATTTTCCTCCAGCATCACCAAATGGATTTGTTTCTGAGAAATCCAGAACATCATCGTCCAGTTGATCAAATAGTTCATTTTGTGCAGACGTATCTAAGTCTGTAGTCGTTGTACTTGAGTCACCTACTATATAGGTTTCTTGTAACAAGTATTGTTTATCACCACTATCAGCTGCATTTTCAAGTATTATATTCTCACCAGCAGAAGTGTCTTCGTCTTCCATAATAATATTATCACCATCAGTTTCTTCAAGTAATACACCAAAGGTATTGACAGTATCGTTAATTTCAAGTCCCTCATTATAAGTAGAGGATTGTTCTAGTGTAAACTGATATTGTCCAGTATCGGCAGATAGGTCTGACTCTATGTTGTCAAGAACTGTAATACCAGTATCAATCGCTTCTTGACTGTACTCATACTGTTTACATCTTAATTTATATACAGGGTTGTTATCTAATTGATGAAAAGGTTCATCATGGTCAACAAAACTAATTTCGAATAGTTTGTTAAGTATAGGTGTAAATATTAAGTCACCCTCTAGTGGTCTGTCTGCATCTGTGGTCACAGTATCATTGATAAGGTAGAACTCACTACCACTTTCTTCAGACAATATAAAAGATGTATTATCATCTTCTAACATAATCTTATCATCTGCATTAGTAGATGAACTATCAGTTCCACTTAGAGTTACAAAACTCTGTGTAATTTGTGTCTCTAGTCTTGATGATGTTGTAGTCTGGTCTATCGTACCAGCTTCTAATTGTATTGAACCACCTGTAGTTCCAGTTCCATCTTCAAGAGTAATTTGACTATCCATTTCTTGAAATCGTTTTTTGTTAACAACAAAGGTTATCTCGTTTCTATTTTCTAATCCAAACTGAGATATTAGTTCTTTTTCACCAGCGTATCCACCAGTTGCATCTTCAACATACATTTCTATGGGGTGTTGTGTGGTAAACTTACTGAGAGAGTCTTCACCCAAAACATTATCTCTTGCAACCAAAGTTCTATCCATGTAGTATACATCATGTCCGTATATCTGTATCGCCTCTTTTATTAGGTCACTATATAGATTTCTTTCTGCTTGTATTGATGCAAGGTTATTTGTTTTGAATATTGCGTTGACAGCCATAACACTATCCCATCATGTATTCTGGTGGTAGTTCAAATGCAAGTTGTATCTGTTCTTCTAATCTGTTGATTTCTTCTTGTGCTTGTGAGTATATCTCTGCACCATTCATCTCAACACCACCAAGTAGTTGTACTCCTTGAAACTTAGAGAGGTTCGCACCCCATTGTCTTTTGATAAGTGCAGTTGTATATCTCTTGAGATAGATATCATCAAAGATGTCTGGATAAGATGCTGGATCTATCTTTCTGTAACACTCTATGATAAGATGTTCGCCCACATCTATATCGTTTGCAAAGTCCATATCCAGATATAATCTGTTCTGGTGTTGATTAAAACGTACTGGTTTCTCTCCTACCAATATGTGTGATAGAAAGTCCAGTTGTTGCATTGTCATTTGATATTGTAGAATAGATGTTGATGAAAAGTCATACAGGTCATTAAGTCTAAGTTGATAACGAATATCAAACATATTATTTGTGTTCGCATCATCAAATGGAAATATTTGTAAAACCGACACAACAGCAGGAGGCATGGGTATAAAGTTCTTACCCTCTAGAAATGTTGCAGATATAGTTCCGTCTTTTGTATCTGTTGCAGTTGTTGAGTCGTTTGTTGCGGCTCTGTCAATATCATCCTGTGTCATTTTGTATTTTAAATACATCTTCTCAACACCATCATAGTGGTATTGTGCAAAGTACTGTAGTGCCTCATCTATTCTATCGTCTACTTGTGCATCTGATACATTGATATCAATAACACCAAACCCAAGATTGCGTAAACAGTAATCTTTAAAAGTAGACCTAGTTGTAGGTATCGCCATTTAAATAGTCCTTATGAGTGATCATTATCAAACTGGAATGTATTCCATCCTACACCAGATAGTGTTATTCCATGTGATGCAAGAACTAATAAAACATCTGAGGTTGCATCTTCAAGTAGTATTCTATCGTTTTCATTTACAGATGTGTTCTGTACTATGTTATCACCAGCGTTTGCAGAACCATCTGTACTATTTAGTATCAATCCATCTAAAAGTTCTATTGTTCCTGTCTTATCTGGTAATGCGACTGTTCTGTCAGCAGTAGGTTCATCTATACTAAAAGTTGTTTCATTTGAATCTGCTGTTGCACCTTCAAATACAAATGCTTCTGTAACATTTATCACCTGTTGATTTGTGGTTACAGTCGTTCCAGAAACAGTCAAGTCACCAGATATACTAACAGCACCAGCGACTGTGAGAGTACCACTTGCAAGTGTCATCAAGTCGGTGTCATCAGTATGACCTATCGTAGTTCCGTTTATTATCACATTATCTACTGTGAGTGTCGTGAGTGTTCCAACTGACGTAAGACTTGATGCAGTTATACCACTCGCAAGTGTCGAACCAGATAAGTCTGTACCTTGTACTGTTGGTGTTCCAAACTCAACCGCTGTTCCACCACTATTAACTTTAAGTGCTTGACCAGCAGTTCCTATTGTGAGTGCGACACCCAGACCTCCGTTACTAAGTGCAACTGTATCTGATGCTTGAAATTCTGCAAGACCTGTCGCAACATTACTTGCGTTAAAAACTGCTTTAATTGGAGCTGCATCTGCCATATCTTATTATCCTTTAAAAACTAAACAATTCTGGGTTAGAGTCTTCTAATGCAGTTCCATCTGACAATGTAAATGAACCAGCATCAGTGAAAACATAACTAAGACCCTTTGATTGAAATTTAAATGTTGCGTTTGCCGTTGATGTTCCTCCAGCTCTACTGAAAAACTCAACACTAGTTGAAGTTTTACCATTACTTCCAGCAATCGCAATGTTGTCGTCAACAACCTTTGAACCACTAGGTAGAGTAACACCATCAGAGGAAATCGTAACTGTACCAGAACCATCAGAAGAAATAGTTGCACCACCTAAGTCAATGGTTTGTCCAGATAAGAATAAGTCTTTAAATCTCTTACCATTTGAACCTAAACTTCTTACATTGTTTTGGTCTGGTATTATGTCCTCTGAAATATTATCAAAACCAACTGAACCAAAAGTATCATTTTCTAAGTTAAAGAAATCACCCTCGTTTGCACCATCTGAGTCAGTGCCCTCTAACAACACCTTTTCGTTTGTTTCTAAAACTATCGCTTCTGTTACTCTTACTATACCCTCGACTTTACCAGTTGAGGCTTTGTATGCAAGAACTCGTCCATCATTAAATACTGTACTATCTGCAAAAGTTGATAGTCCACCAAACGTACCATCTTCTAAATCTAAACGACTACCAGCATCATCTTGGTCAGAGTTAGTTCCATCCAATGCAAGGAAATCTCCATCTTCTGTAATAAGATTTTCTGTTTCTGGGTCTACACCATCAAACTTACCTTTTGTTGCGTTAAATCTAAAAATTCTACCATCTACAAGAGCGGAGTCTGTATCAACATCATCCATATCCTGTATCTTAACTGCACCACTACCACTGTTACCATCATATGCGTTTTGTTTTGCTTCAAGATTACGTTGCATAACAGTTCTAAACTGTTCAAACTCTTTGCGTAGTCTAGTAAGACTATCATCTGGTTGTGCAACTTTTCTTTGTAATGATGTTTCGTCTGGGGTAAGTAGACTATCCTTGATAGAGTTTGGAAAACTTTGTTCACTCATATCAACTGGTTTTTCTTCTGGGGGTAGTTTTGCAATCTCATCTAAGAAATTAGACATATACTTCTGTTCTTTCACAGATATCATAGCTTTTTTGATTGGTCTAGGTTTCTTAGGTTGTACTGGTTTTTCTTGAAATTCTTTTAATAGTTCATCTGGTATCTCAGATGTTTCTTCTACTACAGGTTCAAAGTTTTCATCTTCTGGAATTAAAGGTGCGAACAGTTCTCCTAGTGCTTCAACCTTTTTATCATTCTTCTCAACGTCTTTCTTTATCCAATCTGATACTTCTTTACCGACATCATCAGTTGGGTCATCTTGTATCTCTGACTCTTCTTTTTTCTTATTATCGTCTGAAAGAGACTCCATAAGACTAGAGAACAAATCCAGACCTTTTTCCTCTTTTTTAGAAAGTTGTACTTCTTCTTCAACAACTTCCTCTACAATAGGTTCTACTGTCTGAGATTTATTTCTCTTAACTTCAGCTTCTAACTTCTCAAAGATTTTACTGAATTTGTTTTTTGCACTTTTTTCCATAAAAATCCTCTTTATAGGTATTTATAAAGAGTTACTTTTATCACCATGCAAAAGGTCACCACTGACTAATCGTTTGGTGATTTGATGCTTTAACTCTTGTAAATCGTCAATATAATGATTATGGTCACACTCATGACAATCAGACATCTTACGTTCACTCATTTCGTCTAATCTGACAAGAATCATATCTACTATACTGTATCCATTATCATGTTTCGTTGTTTTAGGTCGTCTTGTAATCATAATTATCCATCTGGGTTTACTGTTGTCCACCCTACTGTATTATCTGCTTGATAGGCAGACTCGTCCCAATAATAAGCGTTATCTTGATCGGTAGGCAGAGTTATTGGAGCCTCCCATAAACCAGTTGATGTATTTAAAGTCCAACTTGCATATGGTTGTGCTTCATAGAACATATCACTTGTTCTATTATACTTATAACCCACGCCTGGACAGTTCTTACGTTGTCTACCATCTTGTGCGGCTATTACTGTTGATTGATCATCAGATGGAGTTTTGAATGAGTTTTCACCTGTAGCATCTGCTACATAATGAACACCACCAAACATATTAAAACTGTACTGAACCCAATCAGATGGAGAACCAGACAGTTTCCCACCAGATACATCTGCATCATCTGTTACATGAACAATTTCTGTTACTGTTCCTACGTTGTTTGTATAGTTCTCAACTTTTGCCCAATGTCCCATATTCATTCCTACGATGTATACTGATATCTAACAATGACTATTCCAGAACCACCATTAAATCCGCCTGGACTTCCATCACTTCTTCTTCCACCACCACCAGAACCAGTATTACCAGATCCAGCAGTTCCGTTACCAGCGTTGGTTGGATTTTCTCCACCACCACCAATACTACAAGTTCTTGATGTACTTTGTCCACCAGTTCCACCAGCGGCATAGTTTGTGTTGGTTGCTCTTATGTTAGAGGCTTTGCAGTTTCCACCGCCTCCTCCACCGCCACCACCGCCGTTTCCACCAGCGCCTCCGCCTCCACCAGCGTTTGAACCACCATCATATCCGTAAGTTCCTCCATGACCCCCACCAGCGCCTTGACCTCCACCGCCTCCAGAACCACCTGGCGAAGAACCACCGCCTTGGTCTTTATTACCACCATAACCACCACCAGTTGCAGTAATACCATTGAAGTTTGAAGCACCACCTTGAGAGTTACTTCCACCCCCACCAGCGATAGTTACATAGTGTCCACCAGTTGTTGAAAAAGATGTATCTCCAGCGGCACCATGACCACCACCTTGAGTACCATAACTTGTACGCATACCACCAGCACCAGCACCGCCTCCGTATCCGTTGTCTCCTCGACCTCCACCGCCGCCTCCAGCGACAATGAGATACTCAACTGCTTGGTTTCCAGCACTATTTCCTACGTTGGTAACTGTGAGTGTTCCACTACCATTGAAAACGTGTATTCTATTATTTCCACTAGTGAAGTTTGAATTACCACCAGTTGCTTGAACATACTGTGCGTTTGATGTTCCGTAGAACTCACTTACTGATATTGTACTAGAACTTGGGATACCAGAAGCCGCATCATAAAATTCACTTAAACTATGGGGTGTAGTTCCACCAAACTCTCCAGCGATTTCACCGATTGATATTGCTCCAGAATTTTGTAGTGTCATTTAAGTCTCCTAATTATTATTCGTGGTCATGATCTCCAACATGACCATTTTTACTATGCATTTTTTTTAATTCTTTTATATCTTCTCCGTAAGAACTAAGGTTGTCGTAAACGTAGTTCTTCAGACTTTCCATTTGTTTTTCAATTCTTTGTACATCTGATGCTACTACTTGACCTAGTTCTTTTACTGACTCTATGAGTAGAGCAGTTAACTTACCATAGTCAACTGATTTAGTTCCCATTTCATCATCAGCAGTTTTCACTACCTCTGGAACTACTTCCTCTACTTCTTGTGCGATAACACCTATTTGTGTTTTTGCATCTTGAATATCTGATCTCTTGTAAGAAACACCTCTAAGTTTCATTAACTTCTCTAGACCATTTTCTATGGTTTTTATATCAGTCTTGATTCTTTCATCTGAGAACGCAGTAACATCAGCATTAAATGTTGCAGCTCCAGCAGCAGAATAATCAATAGTAAGTGCAGTAATTTGTGTACCACCATCATTACCTTTTAATATAAAATCTTTATCAGAAGTAGTGGTGTTTACCACAAAATCTGTAGATGAGTTAGTAAGAGAACCAAATTGAGTTCCATCATCTTTAAAATTTATATCACCACCATTAGCATCTAGAGAAATATCACCAGCAACATCAACTGTTAAGTCACCAGAAGTTAAGGCAAAAGTTGTTCCGTCTATGGAGAAGTTATCTATAGTCACACCACCATCAAAGTCTGCTGACGTTCCTGATACTGCTTGACTAAATGTAACAACACCATTTGCTGCGATTGCAATTGCATCTGTGTCAGAGGCAGAACCTATTGTACCAGCGTCTGCAATAACTAGACCAGCGCCTGAGGTAATTAAAGCACCTGACGTTATTCCAGCAGAAGTGGTTAATAGTCCAGCAGAACTTAGTGACATTGTTTCGGCTGCGGCCGCAGAGGCAGCGGTCTTGAAAGATAGTTTAGTTGCATTATTACTTGCACTAAAGTCACCCTCTGATACTGCTTCGATACCAGCTGCAACTAATATCGCATCTCCAGAACCAGTTCCCTCATCTGGTGCTTGAAAATTTAAAACACCCAATTTATCATTGGCTGCAATGTCCGTATCACCAGTTTGTAGAGTAAGTGTTGGAAACTTATCGTCTGCTGTGGCTGCGTGTTTAAGTATAAGACCTGTATCTGCAACGTGTGTTAGTGTAATCTCTTGGTCGTTACCAAATTGTATTGTTCCACCATCTGCAAGAAATAAATCAGAAAATTCTGCGGCTGCAGTACCAAGTGTCGCTCCGTCTGCACTTGCAGGCACGATTGAAGTTCCCACAGTTGCAGTATTTAAAACAGGACTTGTTAATGTTTTGTTTGTAAGTGTTTCTGATAATGTTAATGTAGAAACTGTTGCAGTTCCAACTGGTAAAGTAACTGTTACGTCACCAGAAAAGTCTGCGTGTGCAGGCGCTTGTAGTTGTACATAGTGTGCGTTTGAATCTTCACAATAAAATCTTACATATGACTGAGCACCACTATTTTTGATTGATATCGCACCAGACTCCATTGCAATACCATTAGTACCATCAACTTGAAATACAGCAGTTCCGTTGAGTGTCGCTTCTATATTACCATTAGCGGCGTCCACAATTTTCAATGCAGACGAGTTTGTTCCACCATTTGTATTCATGATTAAATCAGTTGCACCACCAGTGGTAACTGTTAATGTTCCAGCACCATTAGATGATAAAGTTGCGGCCGCACCAGCGTCACCGACTGTGACTGTATCACCAACAAGAACTACATCACCAGTTCCGTTTGGTGTTAGTGTGATATCACCATTTGCACCATCTGTGATAACAATTGTACCAGAGTTAGTTCCACCATTTGTACTTAGTGTTAAGTCTGTAGCACCACCAGTTGTAACTGTTAACGCACCAGCACCATTTGAGGTCAAAGTCGCAGCTGCACCAGAGTCACCAACTGTTACTGAGTCAGCAGAAAGAACTACATCACCAGTTCCGTTTGGTGTTAATGTAATATCATTATTTGCACCATCTGTGATTACGATTGTACCAGAGTCCGTTCCAGAGTTTGTAGATAGTTTGATATCTTGTGTGCCTGGAGTGGATAAGTGACCAACCTCAGTACCACTTCCTAGTGTAATGAGATCTGAGTCTAGGAGAATATTACCTGTTCCATTTGGTTCAATCTCTACGTTTGCGTTTGAGGCAGATGTAATCTTGTTGCCGTTTACATCAAGATCGCCACCCAACTGAGGAGTTGAGTCACCAGCAAGAGATGCAAGACCACCAACAGAACTAAAGATGTTATCTACAGTAATCTTTTTTAACGTAGTTGCAGAAATATCTGCGATAAGTAGAACGTCAGTTCCACTTACAACATCACCAGAACTAAGTGCAGTCTTATCACTGAAGATTGCTGTGTCGGTTGTTTCAGTTAGAAAAACTGTTCCTGTTGCATCTGGTAGTGTGATTGTTCTGTCAGCGGTAGGATCTGTTACTGTGAGTGTTGTTTCATTAGTACTATCAGTTGCACCCTCAAAGACTATTGTTCCGTCTTCTAAGATGTTGAGTGCAGAGGTAGATGTGGTTGTTGCACTAACTGAACTAAATGTGAGAGTTCCAGATTCTAATCCATTAACATCAGTCTGAAGATTGTTGAATTGTTGTCTAAAATTCTCAAGTGTATTACTTGTTGCGATTTGTGTTGCTGATATTGCCATATTAGTCTCTTTCCAATAATGTTTTTAACATACTCTTAATTTCATGCATCTCACATTTAAGATTATTTATCTCCCTTGATGCACCTCTTATTTCATCTCTTTGTTTTTGAGCTTCTTCTGCTCTTCGTTTTGCGAGATTATATGCAGTTTTATCTTTATTTATAATTGCATGACTGTTAGTATCTCTAACTAAACCATTATACCCTTGTACTTTTATATAGTCACTCATCTTATGTTGCCAACGCTATAACTCGTAAATCTTTGAGTAGTGGTGGATTAGCTGCATCTGTGCCTTGCATCACTATCTTGATTTGAAATTGTGAAAACTCTGGTAGTGGTTCTCCTATACCATCATCTGTAACACCAGCGGTGAACACATATTCTTGAAAATCTTCATCTGATAGAGAATTTCTCACAGTAGAGTCTGTAGTTCCTGTTGTGTTAAAGAATGAAAACCCCTTTTCATCAAAGTCTACTGACTCATCAGAACCTAGAGTTTTGTGTAAAACTTTAATTTCAGACGTTGATTTCTTTGCGGCTGCAAAGAACACCTTGAGTGATGTCGCTGGGTTTTCAAGTGCAATACCTCTAGTTAAGTATACTGCAACATTGTTATCACCATCTGGTTCAGTTGATGCATTGAAGTCTGTAGTTGGATATACATCAGATGAACTGTCAACATTATTAATTCTATTTGCAATCAAGTTGACTGACGCTCTATCCAAGTCGATTACTGGAGATAAGTTTGCATTAGTTGTTGATAATTTTAAGTCTATGAAGAAAGACTTAGAACCAGATAATTCGTTTGTTTCATTGACTTGTGATGCGACTAATCTAGTTGTTTCAAAATCAAAGTTCTCCCCAAGAGGGAACGCTTGTGCATTTCCAGATGTTTCTGTTGTAAAAGATGTTTCTGTACCACTTGGACTTGTACCAGATGTTGTCCTTACAGTTGACTCAATCGAGGTATCTATTAGTTCTAATGTAGAGATAGCACTTTGCATTAGTTCAAATCTATAGTTCGCACTTGCAAATACAGAAGTTCCACCCACCTGTACATCACCAGATGTACCAGTCACAGATGGTGTACTTGTTATCGAAAGTGTGTATGAGTCAATACCTATATCTGCAATTGCAGTATGAGTTTTGTTTATCTCTGTTAAAGGAACACCATTTATTTGATATAGTTCTATAGTATCACCAACTGCGTGTGCGGCTGCATCTGAAGAACCAATACCTCTGGTTAAACTTGAAAGTGTAGTTCCAGATATTGTACCAGACATTATCTCATTATTGACCTTTACTGTTACAGTTCCAGAACTTGGAAAGTTTGTTGCAGACGTAATGACTAAACTTGTTGATGAGATAGTAATTGCAGTTGTAGCGACTGTTGTTGATACACCAGAAGATACACCAGTTATAACTACGTTGTTACTGGTACTATACATTCCATGATTTCTATGATTTACTTTTACTTTAGTAGTTCCGTTAGTAATTATTATTGGATTTGCAAGAAGTTTTTCTGCATAGACAGGAGTAGAAGAACCCTCTTCAATAGTTCTCGCTTCTAAGATATTATCGTTAGTCATAGATATCGTTGCACCACCTGTATTAAATACAGCTTTTCGTAGTGTAAACTTCATGTCTTGAGATTGCACTGCATCCCATGTTCTATTATTCTGAGATTTAAATAAAGTTCCAAGATGTGGTTGTGCAGATATAACTCTCTTAGTTCCACCTACGTCTTGTTCACCCATTTGTGATATCCATACTTTGTATTCTAAACTATTAGACATCACAACAAAACAATACTCAGTACCCTTTTGTAAAAAGATTGGAGAGTCAAAGGTAAAAGTTGTTGCAACATTTCCTGTGTCTGAGTTAATGTTGACATCTGCTGGTTCTAAAACTTTTCTACCAAAAGGTATCAGTTTAGGGCCAGGGTATCCATTTACAACATTTCTCACTTCAACCCAAACAGGTAAAATATTATCTTTCTGTGAAAAGAATAAATCTAAACTCGTTAGAAAACAACCACCTGTTTCTATCACAAGAAATGTTTGTGCGAGTGGATCAAAAGATGTAATATCTGGCGGTTCACTATTTGCACCACCACCATCTCTATCATCATCTGCAAATCCTATAACTCTAGATGCAACAGTAGATGTATCAGTAACACTTGTTGATTGATTAACACTCATCTGTACAACCTCTGCGTTTCTAGTTGCAATAATTGTTTCCTGTACAGTTTCACGAATACCAGATGATATGTAAGTTGTTTGTCCAGCAGAAAGTGGAGAAGGAATTTTTAAGTTTGTTGAACTTGATGATAATCTAAATTCTAATTCACCACTCTTAAAACTTGGTTGTGACTCTTGACCTTGAAATCTATACTCTGGTATTCTAAATGAGAATGAAGCTTTACCAGACCCATTCGTAATTAATGGACTTCCCTCAACTGGTGATGTAACATTAGAAAACTCTTCAGCAGATGGTGTAACAAATGTACTCATGTCTTTACCATCAAAGAACGCATACAATCTTATGCCTGGTCTGAAACATTCTCCTGTAACAGTTAGAGTTCTTGGTCTTACGAAAGGTATGATGGCTCTTGATATAACTCTGTTACCTAGTGACTCTTCCTCTATATTCTCTACAACTTGTGTGTTAACACCTGTTCTTGTCAAATCTGTTCTAGTGGTTTCTATTGTTCTTTCAACAATAGTTTCTCTCATTCCAAAACCCCTACCTGTTTCAGTAGTTCTTGAAACAACTCCACTCCATTGTGTCTGCCATGCGTTCCATACAGTTCCCATAACACCTCGATTTCTTAGTCCTGCTTGAATAGTGTTAAAGTTACCCTCAACATTGATAATCAACGCTGGAACTTCCTCTGTTTCAAACCACTCATCACCACTTGGTTCTAGAGTTATCTTACCAACCCACTCATGTATAAGATATGTTTGAACATTCTCAACTCTTGTTGCATATGGTTGTGTGATAAATGCACTTGATGTATATGGTAGTGTTAGTAGGTCACCTGTCTTTTGATAACCAGAAGTTGTTCTTGCAGTATCAGAAGTTGCAACCTCAGTAAGTGCAACATTTCTCATGACACACTTAGGTCTTAGTAAGTTCTGTTCCATATCAATCGCAACTTGATAATCTTTGTGTAGAACATCACCTACTCTGTGTCCACCAAAGTTATCAACAATAAATCCAGATTTAAATCTATTCAATCCATTTGCATCTTGTATTTCAAAAGACTCTGCATCTCTTTCTAATAAAGACAATGCAGTTACGGCTTCTATATTTTCAATTCTATTTTTTAGTCTACCAATATCTCTCATGGTAAACCTTTGTGTTTTTTCTCTTCTTACTCTAACATCAGTTGGTTTGAATGTAAATGCAGGCAAGTCAATTGTCGCAAGTTTCATTCCGTTGTCTATATCTTTTGGTAGTCGTGGAAACTCTGCTGATGCACCCTCTAGTATTTTAAACTCACCTGTAGTTGTTAGGAATATAGTTGCAATTTTACCAAGAAAAAATTCAAAGTCGTGGTTGGAAGAACTATCTGGTTTCGGTGTGTTAACTACAACCGAACCTGTTCCACTAAAAGACCTTGAGGTAAAGTCAAATGAATTACCTGTAATGGTATCCGTTGCAGTAACAGTTGTTGATGCACCTGTAACATCTGCGACTGTTGGTCTAAAGTCTAAACAATCTCGTAAGTCAAAATTACCAGTTGGTTCTGGGTCATCTGGGTCAATTCTTGCGGCTGTGTATGTTGGTATATCATCATAGTTCATCTGACCAGCAACTGGACTATAGGAGTCTACTGAGAAGAACTCACCAGAACCATGTGAGAAAAAGTCAAACACTACAAGTAATCTACCACTTGGTGACACCACGCCTGGTTTTCTAACTATTCTACCTATGTCGTAAATATTATCTCTCTGTCCTGTGTCAAGTTCAAAGTTCTGTGTAACTATCTTACTACCAGCAGTTTTAGTTCCTACAGTTGCAGTCGCACCAGACGACTCTCCTGTTATTGTTTCTCCAACTGCAAAATCAGTCACACCAAATGTTCCGTTCAGCGTATATGTCATTGGAGTTGTTGTGGTTAGAACTCTACCTTTTGCATTTGTTGTACCACCTGTAATTTTCTCACCTCTGGTAAACGTACCAACTATACTTGATATTTCCATAGTGGGTGCAGTTGCATCTGCACTTGTATCTTCTGAGTCATATACTGCTTGTAATCTATAAACGTCTGCACGACCTAGTGATATTTCTTTATCACTCGCTCTTACACCATACGCACCATCATCATCACTTGCAAGAACTTTTACTTGTTTCAATAAATTAGTAGTTTTAATTCTTGCAGTCACAGATGTCTTGGTAACAGTTCCTATGAACTTAACTTTTGCAGATGCTCCCAGAACAGTCGCATCAGTTATGGTGACTGTATTACTACCAGTTCCAGATATATTACCTGTCATATCAACATGGTCACCTTGAGCTCCTGTACCACCACCAGCCGTTAAGATTGATATTGAGTAATCTAGGTTTGAAAAACTAGCGAATGTTTCATTTGTTCCAGCAGAAAATGAAACAGCACCAGATGCGTTTGTAGTACCTACGAACTGTCTTCTAATAACTATTTGTGAGTCACTTGCACCAGCGTTGTCATCTGTTAATAGAGTTTTTATCACTCTCTTAGGTAATCTAAATATCGCAGTATTTTTTTCTGGTTGTTGTAAAGTTGCAGACCTCACTGTTTCCAATTCAACTCTGTCAAAGTCAGCACCATCTTCACCCAGAACAAAGTCACCATCACCATCTTCTTGTCTTACAAAAGATAATTGACCTCTTTTATTTTCTGATAAATCAGCAGTAAAATCTTGACCACCATCATCATCATCCATAAAGACTGCCTTTGCATCTTCAAACTTAAATGATCTTGTTTCAGATACAGTTAAATCAGCGTTTGAGGCATCCTCTATAAGTTGACCTGTTTCTGCACTATCAGATGCAAGTATCTTTTCACCTGCTGAGAATGTCCCTCTAACATTCACAAGGTTTATTACAGATGCAGCTCTAAGTCCATCATCACTAGTTTCTGTACTGAAAACAAATCCAACTGCTTTAGATGTTGCACCCTCTAGTCTTACACCACCACTTGTGTGTGTTGCAGTTAGTAGGGGACTTGGTGTATCACTTAGTGTCAGTCTTGTAAACATTTGAACATCAAACAAGAACAGTTTATGTTCTGCGGCTGTATCTCCAGCGACACCTTGAAAAAACTCAAACGCTCTTGGTCTTGCAACACCTATATTTTTACCCATTCCAGTTGTAGCACCTCTGGTTGATGTTGGTAATTCAAATAGTTGTAATTGTTTGTATGGTGTTGTTTCACCAGATATGTCACCAATGTCAGGCATACCATATGCATTTGTTACTCTAACAAAGTTACCTACTTCTAGATTAGTAACACCAGCATTTATAGTTCTTACATCTCTCGCTTTTTCTAAATCTTTAAATGTTATCGCAGTCTTTTCTATTTCAAATCCACGAACATACGCTTTTCCAGGCGTTACTGCGATTGCGAGTTTACTCTCTCCAGCAGTTCCACCATCATCAGTAGTTGCACCACTAGAATATACACCACCAAACTCTTTTGTTTTTACAGAATTATCAATACTTTCTCTAACATCAAACTGAAATGGTCTAGTTGTGTAATCACCAGACTCATCAAAAGTTCTTCTTGCAAAAGTTTCACCTATCTGAGAATACTTTGTAACGTCAACTCTGTTCTCTGTAAGTTGACCTCTTTTTACTGTAACTAATTCTACAAAGTCTGTATCATCTGTTGAACCAGAATCTTTCTTTGCAAGTGTAAGATTAATTTTTAATCTATGAGCACCTTTAGCTGCAAAGTTTGTTGTTCCTGTTGCATTATCCGTAAGACTTGAATCTATTTCTGGTGTAATAAGTTCTTCTAAAACTGTGAAACCTACACGATTACTTTCTGTGGTTGAACTTGAACTTAATAATAAAGTTTGTTCTGCACATCTTACAAACTGTCCACGAATGAAATAAACACCCTCCTCTACTTTTACAGAAGAACCTAATTGGGCTGCACTTGAAGAGTGTGTAGTTGCAGATGCTACCTCAGTGGCATATGATGAGGTGTGTGTAATTGAAACATCTGCTGTTATATTTTCACCATCTGCAAAGGACTCTGTTGCATTATCTGTACCAGAGTTTATGTATCTAAGTATCAATAATGGTTGTGTCGTTGCAGTTGCATCTTGATACCCAATAACGTATGCTTTCATACCACTTGTTGCACCTGTGATAGTCACAGGAGTCGTTGCGTTATAATACTGACTTGGTGTAATTGTTTCTCCAGCGAATGTGGTTGCAAGTTGCACATTAGTTACTGCTTTTGAATAAGTAACTTGGCCTGGGATAACGACAGTTCCCTCTTGGAACATATGTCTACCAAACCTTTCGATTTGGTTTTGCATGATTGACTGAAGTTGTGTTAGTTCTCTCGCTTGTATTGCAAAGCCAGGACGAAAGAGAACACGATGAAAATTATCATCTTTGTCATAATCGTCATAATAAGGTGCAATGTTTAGGTCTGTAATTTGTGGCATACTAGAACTCTATGATAAGTTTGATGTCTTCCGTTTGGTCTGACGCTCTTGAGATTGGTTTTCTATTTTCCAGATAGATTATAGTACCACTATCTGGTTGTAACTCTGGATTTGCATAACCAGTTGTCAATGATATTGTATTGTTATTTGCGAGTGTGACTGTTTCAGTTACACTTGATGGTGTTAGTGTTGCACTTGATGTTCCACCTGTGATTGTGTTTGTTCCACTAAACGCAACGTATCCACCATTTGTAGAACTTGTACCAAAGTCTGCAAATCTTTCTTGTTGATAGTAAAGTAAGTTTCTACTTGAGTCAAACTCAACCACCTTTCCTACTGCACCAGTCGATGATTGTGTTATCTGTTCGTCTGCTGAGAATGTACCAGAAACACTTGAACCTTTTAAAACAAAAGTTTGTCGTGCAGTTGAGCTACTTGCGACTGTTGATGTTCCAAAAGTAGTTGGGTCTACAACAAGACCAACCTGTCTAAAATCGTTTGCAGTTGTAAAGTCATCACCCTCTGCTTGTGTTAGTGTTGTAGATGTCATCACAAAATGTCCACCTAGTTCTGCAACTGCATCATTACCATGTCCCTCTTTAGGACTGATAACGACTGATACTGCACCACCACTTCCACTTCCCATAGAAGATGCACTCGATAAGTCTGAGTCAGAGAATGTAAAACTAGAACCTAAGTTTACTGTTCCAAATGTGTAACTAGTTCCAGCGGCATGAATTGTTGTGTCTGAACCAGCAGTCAATCCAAAAGATTGTATTCCACCACCTGATACTGTAATCCTTACAATCGCACCAGATGATGTTCCTTGACTTGTTCCATCTCCGAACACGGCTGCGTAGTAAGTTCCGTCTGAGTATCCAGAACCAGCAGTAATTATTAGTGACTCAATAGCACCATCAGTTGCGGCCGCACTTACAGTTGAGTCAGTAGATACTGGCATGAAGTCCGTTGTTAAGAACTTAGCGGCATCAGATGAGGATATAGAGTACATATACTTGAGAACATATCCACCTAATGCAAATGGTGATGTGGACTCAGAGGTTGGTTCAGAACCAGAGTATGAAGTTCCACCATTGTTGTCTAAAACTTTGTATACTCTGTTCGCAGACGTTAGGAAATAAAATGTTGAGTCATATAGATTAGATGAACCAGAAGTTGTTGTATTGTCTGAACTAATGTTGTGTTCATACATATCGTAGGTCGTTCCGTTTGCAAAGTTTCTTCTTACAACTGCTCTTGTAATGTCAGATGAAGATATATTCTTTGCACCCAACATTGAGTCCCAAGAGTAATACTCTGTTTGTCCTACTGAGTCTGCTGGTGTGGGTGGTGAACTATCACTACCCCCAGATGTAGCAGATGAAAAGGGACTTGACTTTCCCAGAAATAAGTAGTATACACTTGCAGATGCTTCAGTAAATGATTCGACAAATTGTGAGGCATTGTGCAGTCTAAACTTTTCAGTGATTATTGCGGCCATATTCTAATCCTTTGTTTTATTTATACGTTTATTTATGGTATTATTCCTGTTGCACCTTCTAAACTTATATTATCACCAGCATCAGCGGTGGTGTCTAATACAAGAAATGCAATCTCCCCAACATTATCTAATGTTCCATCTTCAAGAACTACTTCTCCAGTATCCCTCACATTAATTACAGAACCACGAACAAATGGTTGATTACCAATTCTTACTTTTGTACTTGTTGAACTATTTAGTCTTAGATTTTCAAATGGTATTTGACCCCCATCTAGTTTTATTTCAAAACTTTCTGCAACTACTCTTCCACCAGCGAATACTGTTGTTTCATATTGTAGGAAACCACCTTCATCTGTGTTATCTTCAAGTGCGATATAGTCGTCAAAACTATTTGTAGACGCTGTTTCTGTTAATAGACTTCCAGACTCCTCTAGAATGAAGTTTACTCTGGTATCCTCTTCTGCGGCTAAGAAACAATTTTCATCAGTTCCATCTTCATCAGATCCATCAAGTAGTAGTCTACCAAAGTCTTCTAGTAGTAATCCAATCTCTTCAGTTGCGTTTGCGTTGTTCTGGTCATTTGGTGGATCACTCAGTAATATCTTAGATGATCTCAGTATATCCTCAAACTTGAGTTCACTAATATCACTTAGACTTGGTAACACATTATCAAAATCTTCTAGAACTATTCTATCACCATCGTTAAGAGTGAACGTAGAGTCAAAAGTGCTTGGTGGGAACTGTCCATCTTCTGCGAGTAAGATACCACCTGTTTCAAGTTCTATTCTGTCTAGTTCACCTGTGGTTGTGAACCCTTGATCTTCATTTAGTGTTCTGTTACCATCTTCCATCAAGATGTTACTACCTGTTTCTAATATAACGTGGTCTAAATCTTCATCACCCTCTAATAGTAATGGTTTGTTGAAAGGTAGTGGGTTTGTTCCATCCATGACTACCACACCAAATTCAAACTTACCAACCTCACCATTTTCTAACTGTATACCAGCAGGGTCAGAACCAAAAGGTCTTTCTGCAAGTTGTATCAATAGATTGTTAACAACTCTTTGTTGTGGTCTAGTTGCAATTTTTACTTCTGTGGGTTGTAGAACTGCGAGTTCAAAGTTACCACTTGCAACAAGTGGAGCACTCTCTGACATCAATCTACCATTGTCAATACCATCATCACTAACTAACACATTATCACCAGTAGTTACAAACGCATCTTCAAGTAGAACTGTTTCAGAACCAGGCTGTTCTAAAAATTCATCTGATCCAACAACAATGTTTGTTACAGGTTGTGTATTAAATCCTGCTAGTTCAACAAAATCAGTAAAGACTAAGGCACCGAATGTAGTATTAGTTCCGTCTGTATCACCAAGAATAACAGGAGTAGAGAAAGTTGCATCTGAAAGTGCGACAGGAGGTGTCTCCAACAATAAACTATCAAGTTCACCAAATATAACACCAGACTCTAAATCTATCTTACTATGTTCGTCTGCAAATCCAGCGGCAGATGAGTCAAGAATTACATACGCAATATCATAACCATATCCACTTGGTTGTAAACTATCTTCCAGTAGTATAGAGAAGTCTACATTAGTTGTAGTTGTTGATGTCGTAGACTTACCATCAAGTATAATTTTATCTCCAGGCAAAAGACCATTCTCAAGAAGTATCTGATCATCTGTATCACCAACATTATAAGTTGGAGCTTCCATTCTTCTTTCAATTTCAACTTGGAAGATGTTAATAAGAGTAGATGCAAGTTCTGGTGTAAATGTATCATCACCTGTGTAATCTGGGACATCTGTTGCTGTGGTCTTGAGTGCAACCGATACTTGACTTGCGATAGATACTTTTCCAAATGGTCTGAACCCTGCTGGGTGAACTGCCTTTTGTAATTGTTTTAGATAATTACCTAAAGATACACCAACCTGTACTTCGTATGAGTAGTCTTGGTAATAGTAGGAGTCTTGAATACGATTTAAATCTTCACCAAGTAAACTCTGAATGTCTATATACGAACCCTCATTTGTTTGTGTAATCGCAACCGAACTTGTTATCGTTCCGATATTCGCCTTCATGATTGTTGCACTTGCACCACTTGAGTCTGTAATTGTTACATTCTTATTACTGAAGTCAATCGCTTCTTCATTGATAATATTGTCACCAGCATCAGTTGATGATGAGTCAGTTCCGTCCAATAGAATATCACCACTACCAGTTTCATCTTCGAACAACACTTTATCGTTTGCATCATCATCACCATCTGTGCTGTTAAGTATTAAACTATCACCAGCATTTTCAGTTGCGAGTTGTTGACCATCATTCGTTCCGCTGGAGTCTGTTCCGTCAAGTAATAGTTTTGCAACTGTGCTATCCTCTTGAAATCTGTCGATAAGTAACTTACCACCATCATCTTGAACAAAGAAACCACCAACTGTTTCAGATGTTTGTCCAGCAAACTCTGTATCATTAATTCTATCAAGTGTTGACATTTCAAGAAGTATCGCTCCACCAAAGTTATCCTCTATACCAGTTGTTTCTACTGTATCGTCACCCTCCTTGAGTAAGACAGAAGTTGCACCATCATTTGAACCATCTTCTAATAGTATACTTGCGTTCTGGTCATGTGCATCTGTAGCACTTAAATCTAAATTAATCTGTGCTGGTCTAGTTGAAACTAAACCCTCTTCTCTTAGGAAACCATTACCTAAAGAGTCTTCTAGTTGTAATCCAAAGATTGTAGTTGCACTACCATTAAGTACAATATTATCACCCCTATCTCTTACAAAAGTTTGCACTTCTTTTGATCGAATAAGTCCACCCATACCAGAATGATTAACACAATAGTAGTATAAATCTGGAGCGTCTGTTGCAACAGTTATTTGTAGAAATGCACCTGTAGTTCCTGCTTCTATGTAAGCCGCAGATTTTGTTACACCTGTGGTATACTCAGAACCACTACCATGTGTTCCATCTGATGTGGTTGATAATCTAAGGATATGATTATTACCAGATGTCGCATTGTATAGTGAACTATCAGACAAATCAAAATAGTATGTGTTACTTTGTACAAATGATAATGTCGGTTGGTTTACACCATTTATCTGATAGATGTTTGCAGTATCATCTGCATTTCTGACAACCTTTACTTTTAGTACAATATAGTCTGGGTCTGGAGTGACAACCTCTGTTCCCTCAAGCACAATTGAGTCACCCTCATCTGGTTCAAAGTCTTGTGTATCCTCAAGCAAGAAACCCTCTGCAATGTCCTCATCTTTTAATGTGTATTCTTCTAGTTGTATACCCTCTTGAAATGTACTTGATGATTCTTGTTCAACTCTAACCACGTTCTCAAAGGTGGTATCAAGAACACCAGTAGAACTATCAAACCCCTTGACTGTTCCAGTATGTGTTGTTAGTGTGTTACCATTTGTAAAAGTCCCTGTTACATCTTTTACAACAAAGTGAGCTCTTGGTGTCATCTCTGGTGCGTTAGACTCAGAGTATGCAAAACCAGCGTCTTGTATTTTTACCTCATCAATAGCACCAATGTTATCTGTTACTGCAACTATTTTTGCATCTGCACCAGTTGTTGTGGTAAGAGAAAGAGTTGGTATATCAGTATACGCACCCCCACCATCTGATATGTGTAGTTTTTGTATAGACCCACTTTCAGCAGTATCACCGATATCTTCGAAAGTTCCAAACTCCAACACTATTTGGTCTGTCGGTGTTCTGTGTGCATCTTCCTGTTCAAGATCTAAACTTGACTCCGTTAGAATATTATGTCCAGCGTTTGCAGAAGCACCATCTGTTCCATTTAAGATAAGTGCATCATCACTTTTACCCACACAATCAACTCTTGCATTATTTGGTGGTGCATCTCTAAATGTAAGAGTTGTACCTACAAGAGTAAAATTAGAAAGTCCATCTTTTCTGGTTGCATCTTGTTTTACATTGTTTAGAAAAACAGTTATTGTATCTGTACTCGCACTCAGATTTGTTAGAGTAAATGCTGTGGTTGTTCCATCACCTTTGAATTTATCTGTGGTTATCTGTTCAAGTATTATATTGAAAGGTTCTAGGTGTGTGTTTGTTCCAGACTCTAATATGATTGCATCGTCTGTCAAACTTGAGTCGTCTAGTGTTCCAGTTTCTAACTGAACACCACCACCAACCATACTGACAAAACCCACAGCAGACTCTATATTTGTATCTGCACTCACAGGAGTGAAAGTTATAGCATCTCCTACCTCATAGTTTGTACCAACATTATCAATCTCAACTCCACTTACTGAACCTCTCTTGATACCACCAACTCTTACTACTGCACTTCCATTTCCTATAGATTCTACATCTATTAATTCTTGTGCATCATGTAATATACCAGCGTTCGTTACAGTTCCAGATGATACGATAGGTCTTACTGTAAATCCAACCACTACGTCTTTAGTTGTTGAGGTCGCAGTAAATCTTTCACCATCAGTAAACGAACCTACTTGGTTTGCGAGTTGTAATTCTGATATTGGAACACCAACTTGTTGGAACTCCACACTTGATTCTATAACGGCAGTTGCACCAGATGACACACCTGTAATTACTTGTCCTATTATTTCACTACCGACAACACCAGAGTCAGGTGAGGCTCTAAGAATTGTTTTCTGTCTGAAGTCACCATGTGAGGGTTTCATTATAAATTCATTAGGAAGAAGAACAGTTGCCTCCTCACCTAAGAATAGTCTACTGAATAGTTTAGTCGCTTCTGTAGTACCTTTAGCGGCATATAAATCTTTTATGTTTTTGATTAAGTTTCTTTTTGATACACCAGTTGCGAGAGAATTTGGTATCCCTGCCATGAATGACAATCTAAGTTTTTCAAGAAAATCGTAGATGGTTGTATCTGTATTACCATACTCAAGAAGTTGTTGTATGTTCTGTACAGGGTTTGCACGATATTCATCTACAGTTGCAGTAGAACCAGATGTAGAACCTGTTATAGTTTCACCTGTAATAAACAATTGTTGTGATGTTGTGTAAAGAAATTTATTTCTAGAGTCTTCAACGAGAACAGTTGCAGTCGCATTAGATGTTGCCCCTGTAATCGTTTCTCCACTTACAAACTGACCATCTGAACCTGTACCAGACTCAGTAACAGTTCGTTCCTCATCTTCTTGTAAGATATAATTTGTAGTTACTGTTTCTTGTTTAACATAGTCTACTGTCGCAGTTATAGTAAGTCGTCCTGCTTCTAAAAATTTATAATAATCTTTTAAAAATTTTAAGAATAAAGAATGATCTGTCTGTACAAAATCTGGCGCCTGTCCAGATATAAGTGAAGATACCTTAGTGGTAAGCTTGATGTCATTCTTACTCATTGTTCACTCTTAGTAACCAGATGTTTCTGGTGTTGTTGACGCTGTTGTTGATACAGTAGTTGTACTTGTTGTTGCAGTTGTTGTAACAGTATAACCTTTTCCAGTTGTTGCAGTTGCATCAACTGTACCAGACACAGTTGTGTTTGTTAAGTCTAGTTCTAATAACTGGTTTCTAACAGGTACGATATCGTTTGAGTTTGGTAAAACTGTAACTCTAAATTTCGTAGACGTAGAACCATCAACATTAGAAACACTTGTTATTTTTATTGGGTTTAATTTTATTTCACCATTTGTATAATCAATAGTTCCAGCGGTAACATCATAATATGTTCTAACCCCAGCAACAAGATAATAAATTCTTATGTTACCACTACCATCATCATCAAGAAAATACTCTAGAGTTCCTGCTTCTATAGAGAAACCTGTAGATGCAGTAATACCACCAGCCGCAGAGTTGTGTCCATCATGTGGATGAAAGAACGCATTATCAAAACTTAGTGTGTATGCAGTTGCCTCTGAGGTCACAGGTGTAATAAACTTTCCAAGTGTAACTGTTGTTACGTTACTTAATATAGAATTATCTGTATCATCAATTACACCTGTAAGTTGTGAATGTCTAAATGGTTTGTTGAAGTCTTGCAAGTTATTACTATTATAGTTTGATATGGTTGTACTTATTTCAGTTTCTAAATCATTCACAGTTTTTGTTGTTGTATTTGAGTCATACTGAAATGTAACTCCAAGTATAACAAAAGTTGTCTCTGCGTTAACAATAACTGGAGTAACAGATGCAACTTTGTACTTTCCTAAGTCCGTAACTAATTGACTCTTCTCTGTATCGGTAAGATTTTGTCCTGTGGTGTTTCTAATTGATATAAAAACTTTACCATACTCTGGAACTGAAGTGATACCTGTTGCTGGGTCAAACCCACCATCTTCTCCACCCCATACGGATACTGCTTGTGTGTTTGGAAATAATTTTTTTGTGTATGTTATATAATCATCTGAAGTTACTGCACGACCTTGTGATGCGTAGTCAAGTGGTGCCTGTAATTTTATAGATGCAAGACTTTCTGGTTCTGAACCACCACTTGCATTGTTTACTGTTGTCACTGTTATTGTACTAACACCATCTATTGATGAGGGTGCAGTAAAAGAAGATGCACCATTAGCTGCAGTTTTATTTGTAACAACATATTGGAGTATAACTATGTTACCATCAGATAGTGACTTACTAATATTACCATCTCCAAAATATATTTCTTGTCTACCATTCTCAACCTCTTGTAGATAGTAAACAGAACTTGAAGATGTTAGTTGTGATATGTCTGTTGCTTTTGTATAGGTTGTGGTAGTTGAATCAGATGCAGAGTTTTGAACTTTAACTGTTAGAGTTGTTGTGTCTGAACGACTGTCTGGTAATAAGAACCTTTGTTCTACACTAGATGTATCAGCAAGATACTTTGTTGTTATATAAGTTCCCTCATATATTTTTACGTTGGTAAAAGTTACTGCACCACCAGAACCAGTTTGAGTTATCGCCTCAGAAGTAACAAACTGGAAACTTACATCATCAACTGTCGTAGAGAATGCAGTTCCAGCGGGCATGGTCTTAGATGAACTTGTGGTTGTCAATGCGACATTGACAGTTGCGATAGGGGCTCTTGCAGATTGTATTTCATATCCTAGAGTCTTTGCGTGTGATACAACACTTGACCTAAGTGATGCACTATCAAGGAACATTTCGTTTGCGAGCATATTCGCATTAAACCCAAGATAGTGAGTATTATATGCAAGTATATCTAACATGATATTCATACCAGAACCCTCAAAGTCATAATCCTTAAACTCTGATTGTCCTTTTAGAAATACTTTTAAATTATCCTTTACATCATCAAAGTCAAATTCTGTAATATTTAATCTTCTATCGTTTACTGCCATTATCGTAATCTTTCTAACATGACTGACATATCTACTAATTCAGTCGGAGTATTAACAACATAAAATTCTACTGATACCTCATATGCATTACGATCTAAGTCTGGTAAAGCACGAACTGAAACCAGACGGGCTCTAGGTTCAAAATTTTCAATTACGTCCTCAATCTTTCTTGCAATAGTTACTGCTGTGATTGGCGACATTGGTTCAAACAACATTTCTCTTACACCACCAGCGATTTCTGGGTGAAAAAACTTCTCATAGGTATTGAGTTGCACAAGGTTACGGATAGACCTCTTGACTGCCTGTACATCAGTTATAGTTTGAATATCACTATTGGACGTTTTCTTTCCAAAAAATAAATCCAAATCTCTATACTGTCTTGTACCTCTCGCAGTATTATTCGATTGTGCATCATACACTGCCATTATAGACTCCTAATTTATATTATTTATACCACTTGACTCGATCCACTACCAAGAGATGCAACTTGTACAGGTGCAATATTATTTGCAAGTGCAATTTTTCTCTCTGCAACAAATCTTTTTCGTAATCCACCATGTAAGTTTGGACTAGATTTAAATTTTCTGGGTATACTATTAATTTTTATATCATGTATCTCATTAATTAATTCTTCATCAGTAGGTTCTGTCTTTCCTCGTCCCTTTAAGTTTCTAACTGCCTCTTTGACTATAGTGTGACAACCACCAGCACCATACTGAACTGCTGTACTCCATATAGTATCTTGTAATCCGTTACTGTGCGTACCATCACATATGTCTATTCCTGTGCTTCCCTTTATCTTTCGAACTGCAACGTCATGATACTTTCTTTGTATGTAATCATGTTGTGCTTTTTGGAATCTGGTTGCAGTAGTTTCATTAGTTGCAAGTTCTACCCACTTGTTTCTAAAACTTGATGCACCTCTGGTTGCACCAACATTACCTCCTGATTGTTCAAGTGCTTTTGAAAAGTCAGAGAAACCATTAGAATCAGTTCCAAGAAATGTTAAGAACTTATTCATTGCACCAACCTTTGTCGCAATCTGATAAGAACCATAAGACCAACCACCTAAATCATCTTTGTATGATTTTGTATTGATTGCGGCTGGGTTTCCATTAGACTCAAACCTTGCAGACTGAGAACCTAGTTCTGGTCTAGTACAATCGCCTGGAGGTGATATGACTGCATCTGCATCTCCACCACCAGCAGGAGATGAACCACCCACTGCAACTCCACCCTCACTTCTACCAGATCTAGGTGCAAGATTTACAGGATTACCATCTGCATCTTCTCCCTGTGGGTCATCTTCACCAACACCCTCAACAAGTGATGACTTAGGTTCAGATGTAAGTATCTCTGGGAGAAGAACTTCGATTGGGTCTTCTTCTTCTGGTTCAGTTGGGTCTGTAACAGATGCAGAACCAGGCGATGTAATAGATGGGTCTGTTAAATGTGGAACGGCTGCACCAGCGGTAACTGAAACAAGATTAGAACTGGTTGCATTTAGATTATACGTTGTTGCATCAATGTCTACAGTCGTACCATTGATACCTACAGTCGCACCTCTTATGTTAGATGCAGTTGAACCATTGATAGTTGTGGTTGCAGAAGTTATAGCTGCGACTGTAGATGCATCAACATCAAAAGATGCAGTATCTATATTTACAGTTGTGGTAGTGAAGATATCAAATGCACCACCAACATCATCAGACCTCGTTACATGAAACTCTGTATCACCACCCTTAACAAAGTGTAATAAGTTCGCCTCATGATTATTAGTGACAATACCAGAATGATACCTATCTATCTTATCACCATATCTCTCATCCACTGCACCATGAATACTTCTGGTGTATTTGTCATTGAATGTTTCTAGTACCTCACCATTTATATCAAGTGCCTCAGTACCCTCAATCCTAGTTGTTCTATTTCTACCGATATCCTCTGTGACATCATCTTCTACTTCTATGTTCAGATTAGTACATTTGATGTTAAGTGTTCCGTCTATGGTTAAGTGCATATCGTTTTGTATGAACTCAAATAGACTTGACTTTGTTATTCTGTAATTGTTGTTTTGTACTTTGTCAGTTCTGTTACCGATTGCATCTACTTCTGTGAAAGTTCCAGAACTTGCATACTGGTGAAATCTTTGTCTGCCTGGCGTATCGTCATACTCAACCACATGACCAGACTCAGACTCGAATACATGGTTCTTAGGATAACTTGCATTATAAGTTGTTTCTGGTTCATCAAAAACAGTTCCATCAGCAGAACGTATACCCTCTAGTCTTTGGGCTCTCTTGTCACCCACGATAGTATCTCTTACTTCAAAGTTCCTTGCGAGTCTATTTGTGTCTGCCTCTCCAGCAGTTCTAGGATATACGGAAACATTATAATCTGATTTAGATGGGTCGGAACTTCTACGATTAGGGTCATTGAAACCTTTGTTTGGGTCACCTAATTCTTCTGGAACTCCAGGCAGTGTTCCTATGATTACAGGTTGTTGTTTGTCCTCTGCATCCATGAAGAAACCAATAACGTGTGTTCCCTCTATCATGAATGATGGTGTATTACCCATACCACTATTAGATGGGTCTGTCACAGGATGCATGACATGAGCCCAAGGCAAATCCTCTGTTGGTATTTTTATTTTATCTTCTGTGTGATATCCCATACAACGAACTCTCACACGACCAAGTTGTGATGGGTCATCTCTGTCTTCTACAACTCCGACAAACCAGACGAAACCATCCATTCCCATAAAGTTTTGCATAAATAGACTCCCTTACAGAGTTATTTATGAGTTTTATTTAAACTTATCGTTGAGAGAATCTAACACACTATCTATGTTTGGTTCTTTTCCGTTGGGGTCATATTTGCAACGATACTCTGCTGGACATTGGCCCTCGACAACTAATGTGAAAGTATTATTCGCACCTTTATAGATACAGACTTGTTGTCCGTTCCTTGCTTGAACTCTTTTAAATCTTCTACAGGTTACATACTTAGGGTCTTCACGTTTACCTAATCTCTTCTCTTGATCCCAAGTCCAATCTGAAAACTTCTTGAGAAAACAACTGAAACACTGAATGATGTTATCTGGTTGTTTTGTTTCTGCAAGAAGTGGTTGTGAAAAGATTGTAAGGTATATGACTACCCATGCACAAATATTAATCTTCTGAATAGTAGAAAGAGTTTTGAGATTTTTCTGAAATGACATATCGTGTGTTCAATCTATGTAGATAATATATGAGTCCAAGAATGACCCATGCTGTGTTGTGGAAATCCCAAGGCACAAACAAGTAATAGTACATATCAAAGTACTCAAGAAAGTACTCAATGACATCTAACACTTAGACATAACCTCTGGTGGAAAGATAAAGATAAAAGAGGAAACCTATAAACCCAACTCCTAGAGCAACGAGAACTGTTATTCCAACCCACTCCCAGATTACTCTCCATCTTTCTTCTTGGTCGTAAATCATCTTCTGACGTTTCTTACGAATGTCTGCTTCTGTTCTGAGTAGTTCCTCCCAAGCACCATGACCTCTGGAAAACATAATAATATTCTTGAGTTGATCTCTCATATCCTCTGTCTTCTTTTTTGCCATAAGTGTTTGCAATGCCTCCTCTTCTACAGAACCAGCCGCAAATAGTTTTTTGAATAATGGTGGTTTCTGGTTTAGTTCTTCTGCTTTTTTAATATCACTAACTGCTCCCATCCATCTGGCCATATCACCTGCCATACCTTCAACATCTCTCCCTGCTTGGAAACCTGTCTTAATTGCATTAAAGGCTGTGGTTGCAACACCTAGTGCTGTTACTGGATCAATCATTAACGTACCTCTCTCTAACTCGCAGTATTATTTATAATAACGACTTAGAGAAGAATAGTTATAGAGTGAAAGTAATTAAAAGTAAAATCCAGATTAAGAGTAATTCTTGCCAACTGATTGCATTACTTGTGTACGCAACCCAAGATAGATTACCACACATATAACATAAAGTGAGATAGATGAAATATTCTATCATGGAGGCATCACAGTATTCATGTCGAGTTGACCAAATTGACTGATACAGAATCTACCACTCTTGGTATTCCTATATTGTTCTTCCATCTTAACAGGTACAACTCCGTGTTTAATAAATGATGGGAATATAAATGTTCTGTTGTTGTATGATTTTATTTCTGTGTCATAGTCTGGTAAAATTAAATCACCACCTGTAAATCTTTTTGGTTCTTTGTATAGCCATGTCAGAGATGTAACAGTAGAAGAGTCGATGTGAGTTTTGTACTCATCATTCTCTTCGTAGTATCCTACTTGTGTGTTGTCTTTGTTGATGTGTAAGTTTTTAAAAAACCATGAGTCGTGTTGACGAAATATCTCATACCCATTTCCAAATAGTTTTCTGTTGACCATCAATATGTTTGACATATCTCTGAACGCATACAGTCCATCTAGGTATGAATGATAATTTAATTTAAGTAGTGTTCCCTCTGGTGTTTGAGCTCCACCACTCTGTACAGTCGCTCTTCGTAACTTAGTAGGATAACAAAGAAAGTCTAACTCTTCCCATATCAAAGAGAGTTCACCCTCATCATAATAATCATCTATGATGATGTAAGGAAAAGGTTCGTTGTAGTTTTTTATTTCCATGTCTTCAACTTAATCGCAGACTCTATGGTTGTATCAAAGTCCTCGTTAATAACTCGTTCTCTGGGTAGTAATGTGTCACTACTGATACCACCTATGAAGAACACAAGTGTGAGTCTATCACTATCACCAACATCAAAACTATTTGCTCTGTGAAACTCCTGTGCATCATAAATTATTAATCTGTTGTAGATATTCTGAAACCTAACAGTTTCATAAAACTTATCATTATTTCTTTTGAGAGCTGTAGTATAATCCTCATCTGAGATTTCACCACCTGTATAATAAAAATGTTTCTCTGGATTAGTCTTAGAAACTAATTTGTTTTTGTATTCTGGTTTTACTCTCATCAATGACGTTCCACCATTTGGGTCTGCATCTGGTGTGAGGTATATCAGTCCTGCTAAATCTATATCACCTTTGTCTGCACTTGTGTCTTGATGAACCCAACCCTCATTGACAGACATCTTAGGTATTTGTTGAAAACACGCATTACTATGTGTCCAACCAAAGTTAACATAACTCATATCAAAGTATGCAGACAATATCTTACATATGATATGTTGATTGACTACATTGTTTACTTTGAATAGTTCGTCACTTCTTACTCCAGGCCATGAACCATCACCACTAGGAATTTTATCTAACGACAGTCCCCACTCTCTAATTTCATCTGGGTTGAGAAAAAAATCATCTACACAAACTGAGAAGAACTTCTTCTTCATTTCTCTAGAGAACTTTGCCTTGTGTTGATAACCACTCATCATATACTCCTTATGTGCAACTTCTTCAAGTGTCGATAAAGACTAGGACACTTCTTCGCTTTTGTATCCCACTCTTCCTTTCTTCTTTCTAATTGCATTATTCTTTTGTTCCACTTGTCACTAAAAATATTTAGGTCACTTTCACGAGTCCCATACTTTAGTGTGTGTTCATCTGTGGGGTGAAAGTTCATACCAGCCGCAATACAATTCATTCCAGAAAAATTAGGATAGTGAAACTTATCGAAACTCCACTCGTTAATATTCTGAAACGTACTATCTATTCTCTTGATACTACTTTCTACTCCGTAATCTCTTCTTTGTATATCTCTCCAGTATTCCGTGTCATCTCTGATTGATAATGCGTAGTGCGATGCAACGAACTCTGCAAACTCTTTGAAAAACTTTTTACAGTTTGCGTTGAACTGGTCTTTGACAAAAGTTGAAACTACAGGTCTATCTCTAAGTACCTTTACAAGTCTAACAAGAAACTCATGCACACTCAATAGTCCGTTACTCTCAAGTGGTTCTATGAAACCAGCAGACAATCCTATCGCACAAACATTCTTTACAAATATTCTTTTGTGTAGTCCAACTCTCATTGTAAGTTTTCTAAACTCTAGGTCATCTCTACCAAGATATTTTTTAAACTCATCTAGTGCATCATCATCACTTACATACTTGTCAGAGTAAACATATCCTGTACCTATTCTACTCCACAGGGGAATGTTCCACACCCACCCATTGTCGAGTGCAGTACAGTTCGTGTATGGTTTTATTTCTTTCTCTTTGTTTGTGTAAGGTAGATGTGTAGCCCACGCTTTGTTATTTGGTAACATATCTGCGTAACTATCAAATGGTTCTTTCAAAGTTTCACCAAGAAGTAAAGACTTCCAACCTGTGCAATCAATGAACAAGTCAGCGGTGTATCTCTCCAGTTTGTCTGTAACTATCGTGTCGATACCATTATCGCTTTCTTTAACGATTTTGATATCACCTTTCTCCACGACCCCACCGATATCTACAAATCTTTTCTTCAACCAGTTTGCAAACATTACTGCATCAAAATGATATGCAACCTCTTTCTTATAAGAGTAAAGGTCAGGACACAGTTGAAGTGTCTTGTTCATCTCATCAGTAAGTATGGTGTTGTTATTAACAAGTGACATCATAGGATAATGAGTCAATGCGTAATCTGTCACAGGTGTGTCTGGATATAATATCTTTTTGAAATACCAGTCGTTTAGATTTGCAATACTATCGGAAATGTCTGGTCGGCCGAAAGGATAATGAAACCCACCATCACCTTTCTGGTAGAAGTTTTCAAAACGAATACTCATCTTGAGTGAACCATTACATTCTCTCATAAAATCTTCTTCGTGTAAATCAACCATAGACATCCATTGATTGATACCACCTAACGTGCTTTCTCCGACACCGACAGTCGGTACGTTCTCACTCTCAAGTATAGTAATGTTCTTTTCTGGGAAAACTTTTTTTAAAGTATATGCTGACATGACACCAGCACTACCACCACCCACAACAATTATATTCTTCATTACTTTATATATCGACCACAACAGATAGGCATGGATGCGATATTCTTTTTCCAATCTTTGTTGATCTCATCATTCATTTTTCTTTTTGTCATAAAGATAGACTTCTCACTACGAACAAACATGAGTTGAGGTTTTTTTAGACAGGACATTATAGGCCCATCTTTTATGTATTCTACTGGGGGAGTTTTCTTCGCCATCAGGCAGAGATGTCGAGAGTCCTATGGATACGCATTTGATCTAACAAATTCCACATCTGGTTCTTAGAAAAGAACTGCATCATCAATATATAAGCTAACCATCTCTGTTGTTCACGATATTGTTCTTGATGATATTCCATCAATCGTGTTTCAGACATATGCTGAACCTGTCTTACCTGTTGTGCGTTATAGGTTTGGACAGACGCAGTGTTATGATAGTTGTTTATATATTGATTTGTAACTGTTCCTATTTGCATCTCTCTATCCTTACATACCTATTTATATAAACGACATATTTCTTAATTTGTTTAGATAACATTATAATTAATTATAAGTCGTACATCTTTCTGTGGTTGTTCTGCTGTGTGGTAGAACGCACCATCAAAGATTACCACTCTTCCTTGTTTTGGTGGCACTCTTTCCAACTCCGTTGTTTCTTCTTCTTCGTCTGGTGTATAGTAACCAGGCATAAATTTATTTTGATATCTGTTCTTGTAGAGGATAGTGTCACCATCTGAGTCCTTTACATAGTAAAGTATCACAAGATGATTTTCTGTTCTGTCCACATGATTGATATCAAGTTCGTCTGACAATCCCTTGAGGGGTAATTGTAGAAAAGACCGACCCTGTATAATATATCTGTAGTTATAATCTACACTCTTACATGATGCATCTATCATGGGTACTAACATATCATGTAAGTAACTTCGTTCTAGTTCGTTGTATTGTGTTCCTGTTGCAGTATGCAAATCAAACTCTGACTCATAGTATCTGTGAGAGAAACATGGTCTAGGCTCCATGTCTGCGTTGATATTGATGTTATGATTGTAGAACCAATTTGTTTCATGTGAGAGAAGTGTATTCTTAATTCTTTCTTGATACTCTTTATCAATGACATCATCAAATACCCAAAACTTGCCACGAAAGTCGTCCATTACCAAACCCAACTCACAAAAGAATATCTTTCACCATTGTTGATAGTATTCACTTTGTGAGGAAACATAAAGTTAGATGGAAACATAACTATGTCACCACCTGTTAGATTAATCTTCTTTTCTCCTATAACAAACTCTCCACCTGTAAAGTCATCATTGAGTAGACCCACTATACTCAGTATAGGAACACCTTTTGGTTCTGGGTCTGCGTTTGTTGTGAACAATGTGTGTATGTGGTCACAGTGCATCTCCATTTTTGTATTCTTCGTGTAGCGATTGTAACGAGGTTTTGAGTATCCGTTCCACCCTGTAAACCAATCCATGTCCAACTCTCCAATGTAGTCACTAATGGTGAAGTGAAGTATACCCATCAGTTCATCATGTCTTTTCATTGCATGCCATGTCATGTCAAAATCTGTATTGGTAGAACCTTTACTTTCTCCACCAGAAGCCCACCCATGTTTTATATACTTAGAACTCTGTAGTTCTTTCAACATATCTTTAGTTAAGTCATTATTCAGTTGGTCACGAAATACTCTAATCATCTTCTCTTTCCTGTTGTTTCATCTTTTGCATCATCTTTACTTAGGACAACTAGATTACCTTTATTATACGCTTGTCCTATGATATAATCACCACTTAACGCAGAAGTCGTCTTAACATAACCATTACCGATACCATTCCCTACACTCTGATATCTCTCAGATTTTTTCGCTGATTTTTTTAGGGGTTCGGATTTTGATTTCCAAGGCTTGTCTATACCCATAGTTTTCAACCATTTCTCATGGTCATCTCTCAACCTTCTCTCACGAACTGAACTCTTTCTTCTACCACTCAGTTTGGTGGTAGTATAATATACTGGCATCAATCCCATAATATAATCTCCTTATACACATAGTATATCAGTGTATTGTTTCTTTGTCAACACTTATATCAATTTCAACATCATCATCACCATTTGCAATCTGGTCTAACAAATCATAAGTTGTTTCTTGACCCAACTCTGATTGATACATCTGAACTGCACCTGCTAACATACAACCAGCAATTGCAAGTGGGTCATTACCCTCTTTCTTCAACTGCAATACAAGTTCTATGAACTGTGTGTTCATATCCTTTATGTCGTTTTTCATTTACCTGTCACCTCTGGAAGTTTGTCTGACATACTTTTCTCAACTTCACTCGCAATCTTCTCTTGTACCTTTTGGAGTGCAAACCTTTTGACCATGACTACTCTCTCCAATCTTCTCTTACGATTGCGTGTATCTTTGTTAAGTTTTGTCAGTTGGTTTAGTCTCCACAGTTCGTCCTCTAATTCTATCAGACTTCTCTTTGAGAGTTTCGCCTCTCGTTCTTCTTTACGATTCAAATACATATTCTCTCCTTATCAATTATGAGAAACAATGAAAGAAACTTCAAGTCTACTGCGGCCCCACTAGGGAGTCCACTCACTCCTCTAGGGGAACACTTGTTACATTCATAATATAATCGTCAGTCATTAATCTCATACTATTACTATACCATGATTCGGTATAAGTGTCAAGTATTTATCTAGGGAAGGTAAATCAAAGGTCGCTCAGTTTTAGGGGGGG